>Ga0182024_10001656_pt1 | contig 56618 bp, 57 predicted proteins | sample P32metaG_FD_120480 | JGI IMG/M metagenome (GOLD analysis project Ga0182024, IMG submission 120480) | Permafrost microbial communities from Stordalen Mire, Sweden - P3-2 metaG (Illumina Assembly) | ecosystem: Environmental > Terrestrial > Soil > Wetlands > Permafrost | place: Sweden: Stordalen...
AAGTTCCATTGTGGGTCGGTCAAATCATGTGTATAACGCATCCTCAGTTTGTAGAGGTACGCGCTGTAAAGTACAAGTTATCGTTAACGTAAGTTTTTCGGCGTTTTTAAACAGGCTCTTAGGCCGCATGGATATTGAATGAGCGTATTTTGTGCCTTGTCAAACAATACTCCACCCAAACTGTTATAAAAGGAGTTCTGCGGATCCACAAATATCGCTGTAAGCCTGCCGCAGAAATAGAAGGGAGCCACGCCGATGTTGGTAACGCTGGCGGGAATTGTGACGTTGGTCAGACTGCCGCATTCACTGAACGCATAATCTCCAATGCTGCTGACGCCGTTGGAGATCGTGAGAAACACTGCTAAGTTGCAGGCATAGAAAGCGTAATCTCCAATGCTAACGACACTGCTTGGAATTGTCAGACTTTTCACTTCGTAACAGCCATAAAATGCAGAATCCCCGATGTTGGTGACGCTGTCGGCGATAGCGATACTGGTCAGGCTGTTACAGGTGTAGAACGCGTAATCTCCGATACTCGTGAGGCCGCCGGGAAGCTTCGCACTGCTCAGGCTTGCGCAGCCATAAAACGCAGAATCGCCAATGCTGGTGACACTACCGGGAATTGTGACGGTAGTCAAACTGGTGCAGTCGTAGAATGCCGAATCCCCGATGTTGGTAACGCCAGGCGGAATCGTGAAGCTGGTCAAGCTGGTGCAGTCGTAGAACCCCATATCCTCTAACGGAGCAATTAGCGCGAGCGTCAACTCGTTCAACATTGAAAAGTGCGTATGTGGTATTTTTTGCCGATTGGCCATGTACCGTTCAAGGTGATAGGGCAACTTTACTGTTGTAAACTTTCCCGACATCCATTCTTGCACCCATTTCGAGACTGCGACGGCGAATTTTGGGGAACACCACTGGCCAAGATTGATCGCTATATGAGGATGTACCCAAGTGCCTCGTTGGTCATTTGGGCCGACGACATTAGTATAAACCAATAGGTCTGCGGGAATTCCCGCAGACCCCGAAAGCTCATTTATGAAATCTGCCGTAGTATTGAGACGGGAGTAATCATTAAACCGCTTTCCAACTGCATTGCACATGGCTGTTGCATTGACGTATCCATCGGTTGCGCGTTGATGAATCAATTTACCGTTGATTTTGTGAGGTATAAGCGATAATTCCAGTTGCATCTTTTTCCTTTTTTAATGTGGTTAGCTGATTAAATCAACAATTTCATCTAATGTCCAGACATGATCGCTAATACCGGCCTCCATTGCCGGTGTAACGCGCAAAGTTTGGTGAACACGGGCAAAATTGTAATACATGAAATGAAGCGCAACTGCCGCCTCGTGGTTCTCAACTTTCTTTGAAAAGGCATTCGTCAATCGGGTGAATCGGCGCATAGACATCCGCATTGTCAGGTTTTGGCGTTCCGTAAAGCTGGTTGAGACATGCCGATAGTCAGGCTGGCCGGAAATGATCGCCTTTCGTGCGCCCATGCATTGCGCCGGGCTGTATCGGATTTCAGCGTTGCTCTTTGGGCCGCCCTCGCTGCCGTAAATCTTCTGCAATTGCGCGTAATCAATCTCTGAACCAAAAGCACCCTCAACGGCCTCCACATAGGCTTTATGGCCGTCCGTAGTCAATTGGATGCGGTTTGCCAGCCGTTCCTTCAAATCGTTTATAAAGTGGTATGCTGCCCCGCTATCGCGTCGGCCAACAAACCAGCATGGTACGAGTTTGGTTTCCGCATCCAAGGCCGTCCAAGTCCAAACATCGCCCCATTGTTTTTTCGCTCTGGTTTCCGGTGTAGTGTTCTTCTGTTTGGAACCAACGAAAGCCCAAATTTCATCGCATTGGAGCCGTTTGCATTTCAGATTTCTCATTGCCTTGTCCTGATACGCAGAGCAGGTCGCGCCAAGCTCAACCAACAATTTTTGAATCGTTGTGCGATGAATGCCGGTCATACGCACGGTGGAGCGCAACGAATTGCCCCACTAAACAGGCAACCACCCGGACTTTTTCTTCGATACTCAATTTATTCACGGGCATAATATGCTTGAGCTCTCAAGCATTGTCAATGGGAAAAAGAAACAAATTTTAGGCCGCACGACGCATTGTCGTGCGGCCAGCCTTATGTGCGGACGGCCTAATCCTTTACCCAAAAGCAGAACACGGTTCCGCTTTTTGGATAAACCACACGCCGAGTAATTGGGTGGATGATGTATCTTGCGAACACCTTCCGCCAACCTGGGCCGGGGCAGTTTTTGTGCCTAATAGTTCTCATATGATGAAAAAGATTAAGAAAACCATGTTGACATCGGCGGGAGCCCTTGCGATATTACTCGTGCTTATGAGGGGCCAGTCCCGACCTTCCTTTAGTGTGGTTTAGCCACGTTGGAAGCAAACTGGAGCCGGTGCAACTAATCCTTGCACCGGCAAATTTGGGGGAAAAGTGTTAAATTATTTAAGGCCAATAAGAAGCGTCTCTCTTGTTGGCCTTTTCCATTTACGGGCTTGCTTCACCACCTCCATTGGTCGAATTTGTTGCCTTTTGAAATTGCAATAGTCCAAAAGTGTCCGGCTGGGAACCTAAAGTGAAAATCTTTCCGGTACGAGCATAAGCCCTTAATGACCCTCGCAGGGATTTTTTCTTTCCAACGGTGGCACTGGGATCGACATTCTTGAGAATATCGTCCAGAGGCGCACATAACCCGATAGAAATTAGGTATTTTTCCACCTTCGCCATATCGCTGTTTTCGCGGAGCTTCACTGGCTTCTCCTCACTCTCCCAAATTTCGATTAAATCCTCGTACGCCGATATTTTGGCATTCGTTTCAACGATTTTGCTTCCCAATTCAGCTTCCTTTTGCTCCTCTTCTCGGATAATTGCTTCAATTTTACGAGAAGGGGCCAATCCGCAATCTTTTGAAATCCCGATGGTCGATTTAAATACGGTTAATCGAGCTTTGCAGGCAGCCAGTTCAGACGTTTGGACTGCCAGCGTTTTCTTCTCTGATTCCAATGCTTCTAATGCAGCTTTCGCATTCATGTGCTCGGAATATAGGGTGGAAACTTTTTGGAGTCAAATTAAAAAGGTGGAAAACTATCACCAGAACTGGTGACACACGCGGGCAGCCAGTTAACTCGGTGGAAAAGGTGGAAAAGGCGTGAATAACTATTAATAGGTAATATATTTACCTGTCCTAACCCCATCTGGCCTTGGCGGCTCTCTTTGCGATCTCTTTCCTTTGTTTAGCAGTTAAATTAGCGGCTCTAGCCTTTCCGCCTTTGAGCCCACCAAGCCTTCCCAATGCTTGCGCGTGAGGGTTCTTGACGGTCTTGGCTGGCGGGGCTTGGCCAGTCACCTGTTGAACGATGGAAAAGGCTGTTTCGTTTATGTCCTTGCTTGAGCGTTTAGGCATGGCGCAACTTTGCGCGGATTCTGGCCGGATGCAAGCGGAAAGTCATTCCTCTGGTTTCAAACTGTACCACTACCAAAGCTTGAGGATTGTTGCTTTCATCATTAATAGACTTATACTGGGTTTTTCGAGTAATTCCTAGACAAATACGTAGAAAAAGGGGCCTTTCCTTGTCGCCTTGGCGCAAGGAATGATTATCAAACCGCTTTGGAAGATTTTAGCTCTTCATGTAATTCCAAGCCGTGGAAAGAGGTGTCCTTCATACGGACTCGGAGAACCGCCCGGATAGGCTGAGAGCGTTATAGGCGGCAGAATGGGCGCACCCGGTTTGCTCCATAAGCTTCTCCACGGCTTGTTTTTTGCCGGTGTTTGTTTTGCCACCGTCAAAGAGGGTAATTAAATCGCTCTCATTGACAACGGGGCGCTTTTCGTTTTGAGAATTCAATTCCTGCCAGTCGAATCCCTCAACCGGCGCGAATAGGCCGTTGCGCCTTTCCCAAACAGAGGGGGAGCCAAGATCACCGTCATTATTTTTGCAGCATGTCCAGATCACGCGGTTTTCTTCGGGTTCCTGGGAAGCGTGCTGCATTATGAAAACGGAGCGCGGCACTGAGGTAAGAACGTAAGAACCGGAAATAAGGTTCATTAGTTGGATTAAACAGGCCTCCGACGTTCATAGGCGCTCCATGACCCTTGCCGGGCTTGAGTCCGGGCGCGTCGGATTTGGCGACTTTCAACAGCAAGACATTGGTTTCGATTATTTCGTGGTGCGCAACAAAACCAAACTGTTTTGCGATTTCTTGCTGTAATGCTTCAATGGGGTGGTTGGTCAAGGTTAACATCAGGTCCAAACCGTTAGTTAATTTAGGCATGGCATGTTTTTCAAAATTATAACCCGCAGTGGGAATTTGAAACTTTTGAACACATCGCGGCCCTCCGATGCCTGGATAGGCGATGTTGAAAACCTGTCCAAAAGGCTGATTCCGATAGACGTATTTTCCATCAGCCATCATTCCGCTTTGCTTGTCCAAAAACTTGCTTGAACGCAGAACAAGGACGGGTGGAAGTTTCCTGATGCCGTTCCAATCTGCCATCCACATTTCGTCGGTTATCTGCGGGGTTAGTTGTTTCAACACAATCGTCGTCGTTCCCGCCGCAAGCAACAGGCCGACACCCGCCACGATTGCTGTTTTGGCGTTTGTCCAGGCCATAAGTTTCAATGCTCCTTTGATGAGGGTTAAAGTGGAACTGCTTGCCGACGCGCCCTTGGCCAGGGCCGCAGCCGTGGTCGCTTTGATCAGAGCGGCGGGCGCGGTTTGGACGGAATTGGTCGAAATTGCCCCGGCTATGATTGTCGTTGTGGAAGAAACGCCGCGTTTGGAAAAATAGCGGTGCAGCTTTTCCAGCGCGCGGCTCACGCGCATCCTGGCTGCGTCCGCGCCCACTCCCAAAACCGCGCCGACCTCGTCCATGTTTTTGCCGTCAAGAAAACGCAGTATAACCGCGTTGCGATCCCTTTCGTTCAGCGAATCCATGGCAGCTTCCAGCACAGGCGCGATTTCGTGCCAGACCTCACTCGACTGCGATTCGTTCAAGATGGATTGCATGTAGGACTCCTGTTCACGTCGTTGCCGGCGACGTTGGATTTTCAATGAATCGGCAGCGGCGAACCGCGCGGTGCGATAAAGCCAGCCGGAAAGAATCGTTTTCGAGCCGAGCGAGCCGGCCTTGTGCGCCAGAATGATGAAGACGGCCTGGGTGATCTCTTCCGCCAGATGCGCATCGCTCACCCGGCGCAAGGCGGTGGAATAAACCACGTTGATATGCCGCGCCACCAGCATCTCAAACGCAGCCTCGGATGCGTTGGCGGCAAACTCCCGCACTAACGCCATGTCGTCAGTCATCATCTACCTATTAGATGGACGCCAACGCAAAGAGCGAACAGATTATTTTTAATCCTTCACTTTTTCGACCACCAGCATCTCAATCGGCTCGCGGCTGGGAACAAGCTCAAGGCCGAGTTGGTCGGATAAAATTCGGTCTAACATCGGACGAGTGGGCATGGTCCAATCCCGATCCTTCACGTTCCATGAGAGGTCGATGTCATAAGCGTTGGTAAGCCCCGTCCGGTCAATCACAGGAACGCCCAATAGACTGTCCTCAAGAAAAGCGGCCAGGTAGGAAATTTCGCCATCTCGGACGGAAAACCTTCCTCTGGCCTCTTCGCTGCCGGAGTGTTCAGCCGATTTGCTGATTCTCAAGCCCGGGGCGCCAGGATTCTTCACTCGGAGCAGCAGGCAGTCCTTTTCTCGCGCTTCCACGTGCGCGACCAAGCCGAATCTTTCTTTCAAGGCGTGTTGCAAGGATTCCCGCTGGAATTTGAATGTGCTGACTATGAAGTCATATTCCTCTTCCGGCATCTTGGCGGAAACGATGACGCGATCCTCGTGAATGAACCCTGAATCGAACAAGCTTTGGTAAGCCAGCAGCAACATGCCGAGAACGGGCTGTTTCAAGCCGATCATTTTGCCACCCAGTGCTCCTCCACTTCCAATATATCCGCCTCCACCACTGGCTACGCCGGGAATCGGATGGGCAGGACGAATCAACACAACGGGCGGATCTTTCTCCAGCACTCGCGAATCGAGAGCCCAAACCACTTTGCGTTCAAGATACGAGTCCCGGATTTTGGGAATGGTGACGGTTACAGTGCCCGCGGACAGTAAAAGTATCGCCCCAACGACAACCACCGCTTTCGCTTTGCTCCAGGCCATAAGTTTCAATGCTCCTTTGATCAGGGTTAAAGTGGAACTGCCCGCCGTTGCGCCGTTGGCCACAGCCACGGCCGTGGTGACTTTTGCCAGCGCGGCAGGCGCGGTTTGAATCGAATTGACAGAAATGGCGTTGGCAATAATTGCCGTCGTAGACGAAACCCCGCGTTTGACGAAAATAGCGCGGAGCTTCTCCAAGCCCCGCGCCACCCGTTTCTTGGCGGCATCTTCGTTTGTGCCCAGGGCCGCGCCCACCTCGCGCAAGCTTTTGTTCTCAAAATAGCGCAACAACAGCGCGTCGCGGTCGGTTTGGCCGAGACGGTTCATGGCTTCGTCTAGCAGGGGTGAAAATTCCTGCCAGGCCATTTCCACGGAGCCATTGTCAATTGTAGATTGCATCTGCGCCTCCTGTTCGTGGCGTTGACGGTTGAATTCAGTTCTCAGCACATTGGCCGCCGTAAAACGGGTGGTGCGATAGAGCCAGCCGGGCAGAATGGTTTTCGGGCTGAGCAACGACGCTTTGCGGGCCAGAATAATGAAAACCGCCTGGGTAATTTCCTCAGCCAAAATGGGATCCCGCACCTGCCGCAACGCCGACGAATAAACCAGGCCGATGTACCGCGCCACCAGCGTGGCAAAAGCCTCTTCCGAGCGGTGCGCGGCATAATCCCGCAGCAACTCCATGTCGTGGTCCATCATTCACCTTATACATGTAAGCGCGGCCAAAAAGGGGACAATTTATTTTGGGTGAACCCCGCCTGCGGCAGCGGAATGGCCGCGAAAACGCGCAAAAGGCACAAAACCTGAAATCCATTTTTGCGTCTTTTGCGCGTTTTCGCGGCCAATTTTTGATCTTCTATCTTGCGGACCAACTCATACCGACCAGCCACACTTCAGCGTGACGCGGAGTCAAGGCCATCGAGGATGTTCAATACTTCTTGTTCTACTTGACGCGTTGGAAGCACATCGGCCCATGCTTCTTCCGCTCGTTGCCGGGTGAGGAATTTCAGATAGTGCCAGACTTCGCGCAAAACCGGCTCGGGCTGGTTCTTGATTTCCGCAAGCAACATTTCCTGAGTGCTCATACCGTTAGTTTTCCACAAAAGATGCCTTGCAGCAAGTTCCAATCGCGTCGGCAAAATCAGCGCGCAACGCGTGGACAATTCCGGGCGGCCTCTTTAAGATATTCGATATGACATTGTCGGAAGCCAAAACGAAACACGCCGGTCTTGCGGCGGAGATTCGGCGGCATGATCAGCTTTATCATGTCCAAGCCCGGCCGGTCATCAGCGACCAGGAATACGACCGGCTTTACCGCGAACTGGTGGATCTGGAGAAGGAATTTCCCGCGCTGGTCGCGCCGGACTCGCCCACCCAGCGAGTGGGAGGCGAACCTGTAAAGGCATTTCAACAGAGTCGCCATCTGCTGCCGATGCTGAGCCTGGACAATACCTATTCGCAGGAAGAGGTGCGGAGTTTCGTCAAACGCGCGCAAAAGCTTTTGCCCAATGAAACCCTCACGTGGACCGTCGAACCAAAAGTGGATGGCCTGGCGGTGAATTTGCGCTATGAAAACGGCGCGCTGGTTTCCGGGGCGACACGCGGCGACGGCGCCACGGGCGATGACATCACTTCCAATCTTAAAACCATCCGCTCGATCCCGCTCAAATTGCTGGCGAAGGGTGATGCTCCGCCGCGCCTGCTGGAGGTTCGCGGCGAAGTATATATGACACAAACGGGCTTCAAGAAACTTAACGCGGAACGGGTCGCCGCCGGCGAGGAGGCGTTTGCCAATCCGCGCAACGCCGCCGCCGGCTCGCTCAAGCAGCTTGATCCGCGCATCGCGGCCAAGCGTCCATTGGGGGCCGTTTTTTACGGCGCGGGACAGATTGAAGGCGAAGAAATTCCCACGACCCATCAGGAATGGCTGCGCTGGCTCGGCCAACATGGTTTTAGAACGCCGGAAAAAATCTGGGCCTGCCGTTCGGAGGCCGAACTGCTCGAGGCGATTAATGAATTGGATAAAATTCGACATGACTTTGAATATCAAACCGACGGGGCGGTGATTAAGCTGAATGATTTGGCATTGCGCGAACAAGCGGGTTACACCGCCAAAGCGCCTCGCTGGGCCATTGCTTACAAATACGCCGCGGAACAAGGGGAAACGAAATTGAATGGCATCACCATCAGCGTAGGCCGGACAGGCGCGCTGACGCCCGTGGCGGAATTGGAGCCGATTTTTCTGGCCGGCAGCACCATCGTCCACGCCACGTTGCACAACGAGGACGAGATCAAACGCAAAGACATTCGCATCGGCGACACCTTGACGATTGAAAAAGCCGGGGAAGTGATTCCGGCCGTGGTCGGTGTGGTCTTAGGCAAACGGCCGCCCGGAACGGAACCGTTCGACTTTGTCAAACATATCCACGGCAAATGCCCCGTTTGCGGAGGGCCGATCCGGCGCGATCCGCAATACGTGGCCTGGCGTTGCGAGGACATTCAATGTCCTGCCCAAACCACGCGGCGGGTCGAGTTTTTTACCATGCGCGGCGCACTGGACATTGAAAGCGTCGGGGGTGTGGTGGCGGACAAATTGGTGGAACGAGGATTGGTGCGGGAACCGCTGGATTTATTCGGATTGACAGTGGACGTGCTCGGCGCATTGAACCTGGGTGACGAGGAGTCGCCGCGCATTTTTGGGAACAAGAACGCGGAAAAGGCGGTACAGGCCATCGCGCGGGCGAAAACGGCGCCGCTATCGCGCTGGCTGTTCGGGTTGGCCATTCCCGAGGTGGGCAAGACCACCGCCACTCAACTGGCCGCATTTCACGACACCATCGAGGACGTGGCGGAGTCAGAACTTCTGCGGGACGTCATCGCGTATCACGAGAAAACCGAACGGGCCCGCCAGGCGCGCCGGGAAAAATCCGCAGACAGCGAGCGTCTGAAAAAAGAGGCCGAAGAGGCCGCGCAACGCCTGCTCGTCGCCGGTTTCGCGGAGAAAAGCCGGAGGAAAAACGAAAACGAATCCGGCATCAATACAGAGTTGGGGCCGGTGGTGGCGCGAAGCGTCCTGGATTATTTTACCTCGGACGCGGGGCGCCGGGTGTTGCGACGCATGAAAGAATTGGGCATCCATCCCCAAAGCCAGAAAGCGGCGGCCCGCAAGGAGGACTTGCCGCTGGCCGGAAAGACGTTTGTATTGACTGGCACTCTGCCCTCGATGACGCGGGAGGAGGCTGGCGAGCGCATCGAATCCCTCGGCGGCAAGGTGACCGGCAGCGTGAGCAAGAACACCGATTACGTCCTGGCCGGAGCCGAAGCCGGCTCAAAATTGGATAAAGCACAGACCCTGGGCGTAAAGATCCTGGACGAAGCGGAATTTCTGAAAATGACCAGGTCCAAGGACGAATGATGAATTCCTAATGACGAAAATTATCGTGCCGCTCGCCAGTTTAACCATCACTGGATTCCACAGTAACCAATAAAACCCAACAGAAAACAGAGCCCAACAGAAGCCAATAAAACTAATAAGGATATACTCAAGTCAGACCTTTAAAAAAAATTCGATTACCGCATTGAGGCCAAGCAATGCGGTAATCGAATATTTTATCGTTTGGTTTTTTGATGTCGAGAATAATAACCGTTGTCAGGGCTTTTGGGCTTTTTTTTAACGCCAGAGTTGGCCGTTGGGACATTAAGTCGTCACTCAGATTTCCTCATTTAACATTTTTCGTCTCGGCCATTTTTCCCTCGTTCGTGGCCCACAGGCGGTAACTTAACTTCGAAAAAATATTGTCCATTTGTTCGATTTGGCGTAGCCACGGTTCGTCGATCTTTTTGGCGGTTAATTGCTCGTAGAGGGTGAGGAAGCGGTGCAGATGGTCTTTGACGCGCCGGCTGGCGTACTCCGGACTGGTGCCGGTGCGGAGGATGAATGGCCAGTCGCTGGATTGGGCCAGGAGCAGTTCGCGGGCGGCTTGTTGCAAGGCGCGTTCTTGCGTGGGCGTCGGCTTGGTGAACCGGTCGGCCAGCTCCGTCATGCGCGATTGGGCAATGCGCAGATGGGGATAAATCCACTGGTTGGATTCGTTGAGCCAGACCCGCCAATACCCCTCCTCGCCCCAGCTCGAGGCGGCGGGGGTGGCGACTTGCAGCGTCGGATACCGGCGCAAATATTCGTCCGGTGTTGTCAAAGTGAAATCCTGCTGGTCGCAACATGCCTTGCGGATGAAGTAGTTCAAAAACTCCGGCCCTTCGTACCACCAGTGACCGAACAATTCCGCGTCGTAGGGCGAAAGGACCAGCGGCGGGCGGTCCAGGATCATGCCGAGCTTGCTGATTTGGCCCATGCGGGCGTGGAGAAAGTGGGTGGCATGTTCGTCGGCGGCGCGCAGGGCGGCGGCGCGGTCATAGACTTGCTTTTCTCCGGCGCCGCCAGTGATGCGATGATATTTGATGCCGGTGAAACCGCGCAAGCCGGGCGCCGGGCAATAATTCTTGACATAATCGAAATCGAGATCGAACCCGATGTCCCGGTAAAAATCGCGGTAACGTTCGTCGCCGGGGTAACCCTGCTCCTTGCTCCAAACCTGGCGGGCGGATTCAAAATCGCGTCCGAAGGCGGCCACGCCGTTGGGCGTGAAGACGGGGGCATAAACGCCGTAACGCGCCCGGGGCCGGGCGTGCAAAATGCCGTGGGTATCGGTGACAAACCAGCGGATGTTGGCCTGCTGCAACACAACCTCGATCCCTTCGGCGTAGGCGCATTCCGGCAGCCAGATGCCGCGCGGGTCGCGTCCGAAACATTCGCGATAATAGTCGCGAGCCACGAAAATTTGGGGGCGCAAGGAAGGCGGATCATCGAGCAAAAGTGGCAGGAGAGCATGAGTGGCGGCGGAGGTGGCGATTTCAATCAGGCCGTCGTCTTGAAATTTGCGAAAGGCGCCCACGAGATTCTGCCCGTAGTCAAACCAAGTTTGGCGGATGCCGGTGAAACGGTGGTGGTACATCCAGGCCAGTTCCCGCAAGGACGCTTCCCAATGGGTGCGGTGAATTTCATTTTCTGCCAGCGCGATCAAGGCGTCGAGGTGCCGGACATATCGTTCCTGCAACAAAGGATCGAGCAACATCGAGCACAGCGGCGGGGAAATGGAGAAAGTCAATCGCGCGGGCATGCCGTCGTCCTGCCAGCCTTCCAGCATCTGGATGAGCGGGATGTAAGTTTCGGTGATGGCTTCAAAGAGCCAGTTTTCCTCGAGGAATTTCTCGTGTTCAGGGTGCCGGACGAACGGCAGGTGCGCGTGTAGAAGAAGGGCAAAATGGCCTTGCATGGGTCAGTCGAGATCTTTCGTGAAACGTTCGGCCAAAGCGCGGCTTTTCCAAAAAAGAATCAGACCGATTAAAAAGGGCAAGACCCTTAAAATCAACCAGCCCGCACTCTTATGAACGTGGATGACAAAGTAATCCGTCCCGTTCATTTGAATGGGGCTAAGGAAATCAAAGAGATAACCAATGTTAAGCAAGAAACCAGTCAGTATCAACGCAAAGGCAATCAGGCGAATCGTAGCCTGCGCGACTTTGGTGTAAACATTCACAAAAGGCGAAAAAAAAGGGCAGGCCGAAGCCTGCCATTAATTCATGCCACGGCGGAAACCAGCGGCGGTTGCAGCCGTTTATCCTGCGGATGCACGCCGACTTCGCCTTTATATTCGGTGTTTCGGCCGAACTGGAGATGGGCCTCGCGCGTTTCCTCGCCATCCGCGGAATGGGCGGCGGCAGGCAGGGAATATTCGCCGTCAGGCAGCGCAAAACGGAAACTGAAAGAACCGTCGGGCCGGAGTTTGATGGTGCGATCGCCAATGGTCACCGTGGCATCGGGTTCGGTGGCGCCGTAAATAATTAATTCGGCATTGACGTTGAACCAGAAGCCGCGCTGGCGGGGCATGCCGCCAAGCGGACTGGAAAAGCTGGACACTGCACCGGACCAGGAACTGACCAAACCGAAAGAAGAAACCTGGTGTTGCAACTGGCGCCGGACCAATTCCGTGATTTCGAGCGAACCGACCCAGATGCGGCGCACCTGGTCCATCGAGACAATTTCGGCCAGGGCTTTTTCCTGGGCGGGAGTCCACTGGCTCCGGATCTCTTCGGGAGCAGGGAGGCCCTTGTAACCTTGGGCGCGCAATTGTTGAATGGCTTCCACCAACGGCACATGTTCGCGCAAAGCGCTTTTGACAATCGCGAGCAATTGCGAAAGCGGAACATCATGCGGAATGGTCGCAAAGCGCAGGGTCGTGTCATCCGACAAGGAATCAGGCGGCGTAAAGGTCGCGCCCGAGCAAGCCAGCGTCACCCAGCGCCGGGAAAGGTCGTAGTAGCCCAATGCGCTCAGATATTTTGCCCCGGCATCAGGCACCGGCACGAACCAGTTGCGCGATTCCGGATGGACGTGGATTTCGGCGAGGGGTTCGCCGTCCAGGGCGCCGCAATAAACGCGCAGGACCAGATGGCCATCGACGGACATGCTGTTGTATTGGCGGAGTTGGATCCAGGTCAAATCCCAATGGGCGTAGAGCCAGTGCGGGTCGCGCGCTGTCAAAAATAATTGCTGGGTGCCGTAGGCCTCCGGCAACTCGGCCCCTCCCGGCGGCACATGCTGGCCGGGCGGGGTGGGGCCCAGAGAATAGCGCTGGCCGGGGCCGCCCGCCGCAGGAGCCGGGCCGGCATCGCCTTCGAGCAAAATGGGGGGGATCACCAGCGCGGAACTTTTCCGGGTGCGTTTCGTCTTGGCGGCAGGCGCCGCCTCGGCGGCAAGACCGGTATTGACAGCAGCGGCGCGGGGCTTGGTGCTTTTGCGTTTGGATGGGGTTGGCTGAACTGGCTGGCCTGGATTTCGTGTTTTCATAAGCGCATTCGTGCGGGGGACACTGTTAAAATCTTCCCGGAGCTAGTATGGCCGAACAATTCTGCACGTGCAAATAGAAAAAAACTGAAGGCGCTTGCTCTCTTATTCGAGCTTGAATGCGCCGCCGGTAACGGTTAGAGTTCAAGAGTGATTGCGACCAGCTATCGTTACATTGTGCAAAGGGCCGGCGTGCGCTCTGGTTTTCCGATCGTCGAAGGCACCCGCATCGGCGTGCATGACGTAGTGGCCATGACCAAGACGGGGGCATCGATCGATGAAGTGGTGGCCAGCTTTCCCCGCTTGACGCGTGCTCAGGTGTATGAATGCCTGGCCTATTACGAAGACCACCAACGCGAACTGGACCCTCTCATTGCAGCGCAAACGACGCCGCTTGACGAGTGAGATTCCTCGTTGATGAGGATGTGCCGATTGAGGCGGCTCGATCCGTCCGACAGGCGCGCCACGAAGTCTTACAGGTCGCGGAGACGCTCGGTACGCGAACCGACGACGCGGATGTTTCTATCCTTAACGCTATTAGAAAACGAATATGAGCCGAGCTAAAATCACCCCTAAGGCCTCGAAGCCATCCGGGTTGATATTCATCGTCGATGATAATGCTCTGCTCGGAGAACTCGCGGGCTCAGTGCTGAAAGAAGAGGGCTATACCGTCCAATCGTTCACTGATCCCAAGGACGTATTAAAGGCCATGCGGGAAGCGGACCCCAAGCCGGTGGCGTTGGTGACGGACTATGAGATGGGGGAAATGAATGGGTTGGAGTTGATTGTTTCGTCGCACAAGATTCATCCTCCGCTCAAAACCTTATTATTGAGCGGCACCATAGACGGGGCGTTCGTGGCCAGCCACCCCGCCAAAGTGAATCGTTTTCTGGGCAAGCCCTACCTGCCGGCGCAATTGAAAAGCATGGTGGGGGAATTGTTGCAAGCGTGATGCGCAGCCGGGTTTCGGCGCCGAATGATTGGCACGATTGAACTGGTTCTTGGGTTGTTGCTCGCCGTCGCCGGCCTGGCGGTGTTGGCGCGCAAGCTGCAAATTCCCTACCCGATTCTCTTTGTCATCGGCGGCCTGTTGCTCGGATTCCTGCCGGGGCACCACACCCTCCATCTGAATCCGGAATTGATTTTTGTCCTGTTTCTTCCGCCGCTGCTGTATCCGGCTGCGTTCTTTACCCCGTGGAGAGACTTTCACGCCAACCTCGGCCCCATTCTCCGGCTGGCCATTGGCTTGGTGCTATTGTCAACCGTGGCGGTCGCGTGGTTTACACATCGCTACTTCGGCCTGCCTTTGGCCGCCGGCTTCGTCCTGGGCGCAATCATCTCCCCGCCGGACGCCGTGGCCGCCACGGCCATCACGCAGAGTTTGCGCGTGCCCCGGCGCATCGTCACCATCCTGGACGGGGAAAGTCTGGTCAACGACGCCACGTCGTTCACCACTTACCGATTTGCGGTGGCGGCGGTGATGACGGGCGCTTTCTCGTTGGCTGGGGCGAGTTTGCAATTTGTCGTAGCGGTCATCGGCGGAATCGTTGTCGGGCTGGCAGTGGGGTGGGTGGTGGCCTCCATTCAGCGACGGTTGGATGATCCGCCGGTGCAAACGACCCTTTCCCTGCTCACGCCCTATGTCACCTACCTGACCGCCGAATCAATGCATGCTTCCGGCGTGCTCGCCGTCGTGGTGGTGGGACTTTACGTCGGCTGGCGCTCGCCGGAAGTATTGACATCGCGCATGCGGCTGGTGGCGCTGTCCGTTTGGGGCATGGTGGTGTTTATTCTCAATGGCTTTATTTTCATACTGATCGGGTTGCAGTTGCCGGAAGTCGTGCATCGCTTCTCCGGACGTTCCCTTGGGGAAGCGATTGGGCTGTCCGCGCTGGTCGTGGCCTTGCTCATCGTCGTGCGCATCATCTGGTTTTTTTCATCCACATTCGTCGCGCGGTTGTTGAAACCGGATTCGCGTTGCCGCCTTTCCCGGCCGACCTGGCGGCATCTTGTGCTGCTGTCGTGGGCCGGCATGAGGGGAGTGGATTCCTTGGCCGCCGCCCTGGCCCTCCCGTTCGTCACGCAGAACGGGGCCCCTTTTCCCGAACGCGACTTGATCGTGTTCATAACATTCAGCGTGATATTGGCCACCCTGGTGTTGCAAGGGCTGAGCCTTTCACCCTTGATCCGCTGGCTGAAGATCGTCGATGACAGCTCGTTGGAGGAAGAGGAACGGCAGGCCCGGCTCAAGGCGAACGAGGCCGCGCTGGCCCGGCTTGAGGAAATCGCCAACTCCCGCGCGGTGGACGAGGGTGTGCTAGTGCGCCTGCGCGCTGAATATGAAGATCGAATCCAGCAATTGCTCGCGCACGACGATGGAAACGACCACAAGAAACTTAGTCTTTACTCAGCGGATTTTGAAGATCTGTCGAAGGAGGCTTTGGCTGAGGAACGCAAAACGATTTTACACCTGCGCAACGAGCGCGTCATCAACGACCACGTCTTGCGCCGGATCCAACGGGACCTCGATCTGGCCGAGGCCCGAATGGAGCGCGAGGGGGATTAGTCGCTTCGGTTCCCCATCCTGACACGGACTTGCTTCCGGGTGTGTAATTTGTTATATTCATCCCATGAGCATTCAGGAATTGGAGTCAGAAGTGACGCGGTTGTCGAAGCCGGACTTGGCTGCTTTCACCCAATGGTTTGAGGATTTCGTGGCCGACTCCTGGGATAAGCAGGTGGAAGCCGACGTTGCCGCAGGCAAACTCGATCACCTCGCCAAGCAGGCCGATGCGCAATTTGAGGCGGGCGGCTGCACTCCCCTTTGAAGCACTTTGCCACCCCTGAGCATTGGTTTCATTACCGCCGGCTTGCGCCGGAATTGCGCGAATTGGCTGACGCAAAATTTCAGTTGCTTAAATCAAATCCCCGCCACCCGTCGCTTCGGCTCAAGAAAATCGGCGTCTTTTGGTCTGTTCGCATCGGTCTGCGCCAACGCGCGTTGGCCAAAGAAAGGAAAGAAGGCCTGCTGTGGTTCTGGATCGGCCCACACGACATTTACGAACAGATTCTGAACAAATGAGGCAGGGAAAGCCTCGCCATCGCCCTGGCAGCATGGTAAAAGATTACGGTGACGAATTTGAAGAACGCAACAAACACCGGTCAAATCCGTTCGGAGTCCACCGAAGATCATTTGGAGCGGATGCAGGAACTGGTTGATTTGAAGGGGTATGCCCGCGTGTCCGACATGGCGGCGTCGCTTCGGTTGAGCCGCTCGGCCGTTTCCAACATGGTGCGCCGGCTGGCCAAGCGCGGGTTTGTCAATTATGAAAAATACCGCGGCTTCACCCTCACGCCGGAAGGCCGCGCCGTGGCCAATCATGTCAAGGTGCGCCACGAAACCCTGACCGAATTGCTGCGATTGCTCGGTTTGACAGAGGAAACGGTGGAGCAGGAGGTCGAAGTCATCGAGCATCATCTCAAACCGGAGACGTTGCGGGTTTTTTCCCGGCTGGTCCGGTTTTGGCATGAGCATCCCCAGCACCTGGAAACTTTTCTGCGCTATGCTCGGGGAAAATAACAAAGCCTTGCGCCGCAGGCCGGCGTTTGCTTAAATTAAGCTGCCGTGCGATTCGACAAACGCATCCGACCTTTGGCGGTGACCGTGACCAGAAGAATAGTGGTTGCGCTGTTGCTTGGGCTGATTGTCGGCATCTCCTTCATGGCGATCAGCCTGCCACTGCATCAGTTGATCCACAAGGATGCGGACGACCAGGATCATCATTGTGCGATAACTCTTTTCGCCCAAGTCCAGGTGTTCACGCAACTGGCGAGTCCGATTTTTATCGCGAGTGTCCTGGGTATAATCAGCCTGCTTCTCTGGCCTCGAACAGCTCTCCTCCCGGCGCGGCCGTTGCAACTGCCTCCTGGACGCGGCCCTCCCGGCTTGTCCTGCTAGGTTTTTGTTGTATTTTCGCAGCGGCATCCAAGGCGGCCGATTCGCCGCGAGTGGCATGGCGCATGTGAATGACTGGTCCCAAATCTTAAAACGGCTGCCCGTTACATAGCATGACACTATTAGAAATCTCTCAATTGAAAAAATCATTCGTAGCGCCGGATGGCTCCCGCCACTGCGTGGTGGATGTGAAAAGCTTCGCACTCGCGGAAAAGGCGCAAGTGGCGCTGGAGGGCGAAAGCGGTTCGGGCAAAACTACTCTTTTAAATTTGATCGCCGGCATTCTGAAACCGGATTCCGGCACGATCCAAATTGCCGGGCGGGAAATGTCCGCCTTGAGCGAGCCGCAACGGGACCGCCTGCGGGCCACGACCATCGGCTACATCTTTCAAACGTTCAACTTGCTGCAAGGTTATACCTGTTTGGAAAATGTCCTGTTGGGAATGTCCTTTGGCCCGGGGGCGGACCGCGCCTTCGCCCGCGAACTCCTGGAACGGGTCGGATTGGGCAATCGCCTGAAACATTACCCGCGCCAGTTGTCCATCGGGCAACAACAACGCGTGGCGGTGGCGCGGGCCATGGCCAACCGGCCCAAACTCGTGCTGGCGGATGAACCCACCGGAAACCTGGACCACAAAAATGCCGCCGAAGCGCTGGCCCTGATTCGCTCGGCTTGCCAGGAAAATGGCGCCGCCCTGCTTTTGGTCAGCCACGACCGCGACGTTCTGAAACAATTCGAAACCGTCCAAGCGTTGGACCAGATCAACCAGGCGGCTGCCCAAGAGGAGAAAAAGTCATGACACTCTGGCTGATCATTCTCCGCAGCATGAGGCAGCATGCCTTGTCCACCATTATTACGGCGATGTCCATATCGCTGGCGGGCGGCCTGCTTATGTCGGTCTGGACGGTCAAGGACCAGGCCCGGGCCGCATTCACAGGGGTCAACGGCGGGTTTGACGCGGTGTTGGGGGCGCGCGGATCGAAGTTGCAACTGGTGCTCAATTCGATTTTTCATCTCGAAGCCTCGCCGGGCAACGTGTCCGCAGCCGATTATCTTGACATCAAAAACAATCGGAACGTCGAACTGGCCATCCCCATCGCGGTGGGCGATAACTATAAAGGCTGGCGGCTGGTCGGAACCATCCCGGAATTGTTCGAAAAGGTGGAATACTCGCCCGGAAAACATTATGAACTTGAGGAGGGCGGCAATTTCTTCGATCCGAAGCGGCGGGAAGCGGTGGTGGGCAATTTCGTCGCGCGAAAAATGGGATTGAAAGTCGGCGACACATTCCATCCTTATCACGGACTGATTTACAACGAACGAGACCAGCATTCCGAAACCTACGTGGTGGTCGGCATTCTCAAACCTTCCAACACACCGGCGGACCGGGTGATTTGGATTCCACTGGAAGGCATCCAGAAAATGAAGGGCCACGATCCGAAGGCGGCGACGGATGTCAGCGCCGTGCTGGTAAAATTGCGGGGCGGCGGCCCGGTCGGATTTCAAATGGACATGATGTACAACAAGCAGGGCAACCGTCTGACCTTTGCGTGGCCGATTGCGGCGACCATTGCGGTGTTGTTCGACAAAATTGGGTGGTTTGACAAGGTGCTGGCGCTGGTGTCGTACCTGGTTGCGCTGGTGGCGACCATGTCGATCCTGGCCAGCATTTACAACTCGATGAATGAGCGGCGGCGGGAAATTGCGATTTTGCGCGCGCTGGGCGCCCGGCGTCGCATCATTTTCAGCGCCATTCTGCTGGAAGCGGCGGCCATCTCGACCTTGGGCATGGTGGTGGCGTTTTTGGTTTATTTGGTCATCATGTCGGGGGCAGCCGCCGTCATTCGCGCCCAAACCGGAATTGTCTTGGATCCGTTTGCCTGGAATGCCGTGATGCTTTGGGCTCCCGTGGCGTTGATCAGCCTGGGCGCACTTTCCGGCATTGTCCCGGCCATAAAAGCTTATCGCACGGACGTCGCGGAACACCTGACTCCGATCTCATGAGAACTTTTTCAGCCAGCGTATTTGCGTTAGCCGCGTTGTTATGCGGAGGCTGCGGCAATGGGAAAAGCAACACCGCGGAAAACGGAACGCATCTGCATGTGGATGTGCCGCCGCACGGCGGCACGCCGGTGGCCTTAGGCGATGATTACCAAATTGAATGGGTGTTGGATGCTCCGGCGGGCAAGCTGCAAGCCTATGTCCTTGACGGCGAGATGGAAAATTTCGTGCGCATCACTCCGCCTTCATTTGACGTGACCGCCAAATTGCCGGGGCGCGAGGAGGTTTTGCATTTAGCGGCCATCGCCAATTCCGCGACGGGCGAAAAAGTGGGAAGCACCTCGCTATTCGAAGCGCAGGCCGATTGGCTGAAAACAACAAAATCATTCGATGCCGTCATCCGGGAAATAAATGTTGAGGGGACTATATTCACCAATGTCGCCTTGACTTTACCGGGAGGAAAATAAGGCGGACTTTCCATTAATTTTGGATTATCTTTATCAAGAAGGAATAACGTATGAGAGTTAAACAACACAGGGCCGTTTTGGCTGGCTTATGGCTGCTCGCCGCCGTATTACCAGCGAACGCTCAATCTGCGGCAACTCCCAAGGCGGCGGTAATTCAAGGCGACTCGATTGACGGCACTCCGGCGCCCGCCGCCGCGCCTGCGCCCACCAACGTGGTCATTCAAACCACCGGCGGGGTCATCAACGCCGATTTCGAAACGCTGGCCTCCTATACTTTCAACGTGCCCGACATAACCGCGACCAATCATCCCACCGTCGGCCAGGCCGAGAAGCAAATTCCGGCGTCGATCAAGAAGCTCGACGGAAAAACCGTCCGCATCCGGGGTTTCATGATGCCGGTCAAGGAACTGCAGGGGAAGACCACCGAATTTCTCATTACAAGGAGCCAGCCGTCGTGTTGTTTCAGCGGGGCGACGGAGATTACCGAATTTGTGACGGTGAAAGCGCCCGGCAAGGGATTTGACACGATGATGGACGATCCGGTCAGCATCCAGGGCACGCTGCATGTCGGGGCCCTCACGGACAGCGGATTCATTGTCGGCCTTTACGCGTTGGACGCGGAGAAACTGATTCCGCCGGGAAAATAGGCACGGATGAAAAATCGTTTCCCCTTCAGGACTGAGGCGGCCTTGGTCGCACTGGTCATCATGGCTGCGCCAGCCTGGGCGTTCAACGAACCGGCGACGCCGAAAGAGCCTGTCACCAATACCTATTTCGGGACGCCGGTGGTGGACAACTACATCTGGCTGGAAAATTTTGACGATCCCGCTGTCAAGAAATGGAGCGCCGCGGAAAATCAGGCCGCACGCGCTTACCTCGACAAATTGCCGGCCCGCGCGCTGGTGGCGCAACGATTGCGGAAGCTGTATTCCGCCACTTCGGCCAATTACTACGGGTTGCAATCCCGGCCCGGCGCGCTTTTTGCCACGAAATTCAAACCGCCGGCGCAACAACCCTGGCTGGTAACGCTCAAATCAGCCGATGACCCACAATCGGAACGAGTCGTGTTGGACCCAAACCGGCTCAATGGCAAAGGCACGACCGCGATTGATTTTGGCGTCCCCTCGCACGATGGCAAACGCGTGGCGGTTTCCTCATCCGAGAACGGCAGCGAAGACGGGACGCTTTTCATCTATGACGTGGCCACCGGCCAGGCATTGCCCGACAAAATTCCACGGGTGCAATACCCAACCGGCGGGGGCAGCGTGGCCTGGAACAGCAACGACACCGGCGTTTATTACACCCGCTATCCCCATGCCGGCGAACGCCCGGCGGAAGACCTGAATTTTTATCAGCAGGTCTATTTTCACCAGTTGGGAACGCCGCTGGATCAGGACCGTTACGAAATGGGCCGGGAATTGCCGCGCATCGCGGAGATTGAACTCGAATCCAGCGACGACGGCCACTATCTGCTGGCGACGGTCGCCAACGGCGATGGCGGCGAGTATGCGCATTATCTGCTGGAACCGGAGGGCCATTGGACCCAAATCACCAAGTTTAGCGACCAAATCAAGTCCATCGCGTTTGGCCGGGACGGCGCGCTCTACCTTCTCTCGCGCGAAAATGCGCCTCACGGAAAAATTCTGCGCCTGCCCTTATGCACGCGGGAACTGGCCATGGCCAAAACCGTCGTGCCCGAAAGCGCGGCGGTGATCGAAGGTTATTGTTCGTCCGTCGGCGGCCTTTACGTGCAAGACCTCGTCGGCGGGCCGTCGCAAATCCGGTTCTTCGATTTGACTTTTGCCGCGCCGCGCCTGGTGCCGCTCAAGCCGGTTTCCGCCGTGCAACAAATGTTATGTTTGCAGGGCGACCAACTTTTGTTCAGGAACATCACTTACATTGAGCCGTATGTATGGAAAACTTTCGATCCCGCTTTCGGCCAATGCAAAGCCACCGCCCTGGCTGGCACGACACCCGCCGATTTCAGCGACGTGGAAGTCGTGCGCGAATTTGCGACTTCCAAGGACGGCACAAAAGTTCCCTTGAACATCATCCGCCGCAAAGGAACGAAATTGAATGGCCGGAATCCCACCCTGCTTTACGGTTACGGCGGTTACGGCATCAGTTTGTCCCCCAACTTTAACATTGCCCGGCGCGTCTGGCTCGATCAAGGCGGTGTTTATGTGCAGGCGAACCTGCGCGGTGGCGGCGAATTCGGCGAAGAATGGCACAAGGCCGGAAACCTGACCCGCAAGCAAAACGTGTTCGATGACTTTGCCGCCTGCGCGGAATACCTGATCAAGGCCGGATACACCGGGCCCGGCAAACTCGCGGTCGAGGGCGCGAGCAACGGTGGGCTGTTAATGGGCGCATTTTTGACCCAACACCCCGGCCTGGTTCGCGCGGTGGTGTCGCACGTCGGCATTTACGATTCGCTGCGGGCGGAATTGGAGCCTAACGGGGCTTTCAACATCACCGAGTTCGGCACGGTCAAGGACCAGGCGCAATTTCAGGCGCTCCTGGACTATTCCCCGTATCATCATGTGGTGGACGGCGCCCGTTACCCGGCGGTGCTCTTGTTGACAGGAGACCACGACGGGCGGGTCAATCCCTTTCATTCGCGAAAAATGGCGGCGCGCCTGCAAGCGGCGAATAAATCCAAGTATCCCATCCTGTTGCGCACCACCGCCTCTGCCGGGCACGGCATCGGCACAGCGCTGGACGAGCGCATTGCCGCGGAGGCGGATGTTTACGCGTTTTTGTTTGATCAGCTTGGCATAAAATACAAAAGCGGCTCTTGAACCTGTGAACGAAGATTCATCTCTCGGTTTTGTGGCGCTGGCCTTTGCGCTGGCGGTTGGAGGCGGAACGCTCGGCGCGGTGCTGGGCACTTCGCACAAACGGTTGTGCGCCCTGATCAGCCTCGGCGCGGGCACACTCCTGGGCGTAACGCTTTTTGCCATTCTGCCGGAAGTAGTCGTAGATCTCCACTGGTGGGAATTGCTGCTGGCCTTGGGTTCCGGTTACGCCGTCTTTGCCGTGATCAGCAAGTATATTTTCCATGTGTGTCCGGCGTGCGCGGCCAGCCATTTCGATGAAGCCACCACCCACCGGTTCAGCGAGATTGCCTCGGCCATGATGCTGGCGCTGGCCATTCACTGCACAGTGGATGGCCTGGCCATGTCGGCCGGCAATTCGGCGGACGGGGCCGCCACGGAATCCGGCCGGGCAGTGGTCTATTCGATCATCCTCGCGGTTTGCGTGCATAAAATCCCGGAAGGTTTGGCGCTGGGCGCGTTGTTGCGCGGCGCGGGATTGGGCACCAGCGGGATCATTTTGCGCGTCCTGGCGGTGGAGGCCACGACCTTGCTGGGCGGGGTGCTGGGCTGGCTTTTCTTCCCGCACGCTTCGCCCTTTTGGATTGCGGTCGCGCTGGCGCATGCGGGCGGCGGCTTCATTTTTCTGGCGACGCACGCCATTATCGGCGAAATACTTAAACACCACAAGGCCCTGGTCCTATCTTGCTTTGGCAGCGGAGTTGGTCTGATTGGTGTTTTTGTATTGTTGCTCCACTTATTTCACTGAATCTGCGCCGTTATGTCATGGTTTGACAGCAACTCAGGCTCGAACAAACAGTCCGTGCCCGCCGCCCTGCTGCGGGACGTCAGCATGTACTTCCGCGATTTTTCGGTCTGCGCCCTCAACGCCGTCAGCTTTGAAGTTCGCCGGGGCGAAATCTTTGGGTTGGTCGGCCCGGCTGGCGCGGGCAAATCCACCGCCCTTAAAATTCTGGCCGGCCAACTCCGCCCCACCTACGGCGCGGCCAAAGCATTTGGCCGTTCGCCACGGCGCGCGCGGACGAAGGCGCGCATCGGATATGTCGCCGCAAAACTGGGCGACAGCGGGGATTCCCGCAACGGCGGATGGTTCCGGTTCGTAAAAAAACTCTGGCCGCGAGGTCACGCCGCCAGCCTGGCCCAGGTTTTGGCGAAAAAGCCCGACCTCGTTGTCCTGGACGAACCCTTTTCCGGGCTGAATGCCGCAAATTGCCAAGACATGAAGGCTTTGCTTCTTTCCCTGCGGCGCGAGGGCAGCACGGTTGTGATCAGCGGCGCCTCATTAATCGAGGCCAAGGACATTTGCGACCGCGTCGCGCTGTGTTACGGCGGCAAAGTCGAAGCAGTGGGAACTCTCGCGGAATTGTTGGCCTCTGCGAAGGAAGTTCGTTCCACCGCACCGGTCATGCCGCAAGCGACTTTGGATCGGGTGATGAAAATCATCCGTGAAGACTTGGGTGTGGAGAAATTGCCGGTCGATAAAGACACCCAGCCGCCCCCAACCGCACCTCGAAAGGCAGATCCGGCTCCCACTACTTCGATCACAAACAGAATTCTTATGCCTTTGGTAAAAAAGGTCCCCGATCCGGATGCAGCCGGACCCAAGGCCGGGTAATTCCCAGTCAATAATAAGGCCGAAGGCATTGCCGCTGAGTTTTTCGGAATTGTTACAATCTGTCAAAGGCCTGTCGGTAAAATTTACACTTTTTTAACCTCAGTGGGGCTCCTTGCTCAGGACGTGGCGACCACAGGGGATAGTGTTTGTAATACATAACTCGCTTATGTAAAGCTACATGGAGAGTCCAATCTTCAGGATTTTAATCAGGCGGAATCAGGATAGCTCCTTATGGCACAACATTTGCGGCCAGCAGATAGAGCAGAAGACGGCTCTGGAAGACACGTATGATTTTGCTGTTAGGCGCAAGCGGATATATTGGACGGACGTTCGCCGGCGAATTGCGAAGACGCGGGCATTCGTTTATTCCACTCACCCGACGGGCATTTGATTATACGCGGTTCGATTTCCTGTTCGATTACCTTCGAACCATGAAGCCGGTTTTCCTGATCAACGCGGCCAGTTATTCCGGAACGGCCAGCGGCAGCACCCAGCAGGGCGAGCGGGAAAAAATGATGGCGGCCAACGCCATTTTGCCGCAGATGATCGCGCGGATTTGTTTAATGACAAAAACGCCCTGGGGCCACGTTTCCTCGGGGAACATCTATTCCGGGGCCAAAGTGCTTGACGACGGAACGTTGCGAGCCGAACCGGACCTCGGTCGACCCGAGCTGCGACAGCTTTTTGACAAAGACCCGGCCAGATTTCACGGTTATACGGAATTGGACGAACCCAATTTTTCCTTTCATAAGTCGCCTTCCAACTTTTACAGCGGGACCAAGGCATTGGCCGAGGAAGCCATCCGGGAGCTTGGGCTGATCTACGTTTGGCGGCCAAGGCTGCTTTTCAACGAACGGGATGACCCTTGTAATTTTCTGCGCCGACTCCAACAACAGGCCACGATTTACGATCATATTGACTCCGTTTCGCATTTGGAAGATTTCATCAAGGCCGCGTTGGATCTTTGGGAGATTCGCGCCCCGTTCGGCGCCTACAACATCACCAATCCCGGCGCCATCACCACCCGCCAACTCGTGGAGAGTTTGCAGCGCGTGATCAAGCCGCAGTGGCGCTGCGAAATTCGACCCGCAGAAGAAGATCCGGGCCGGGCATCGTCCGCCACACCCCAATCCCATTGCATTCTAGATTCGGCCAAGCTCCTGAAAACCGGCGTGAAAATGCGCCCGGTCAGTGAGGCGGTGAAAGACTCCCTCGACCGGCTGCGCGTAGCCTCGCGACCGGCCAAGGGTCTGGATGGGCCGTCCTCCGCGTCGTCTCCGCGGTCATAGCTTTTAATCTTCACTTCCGGGACTAATCAGGCGGAAAAACATGTTTCCCGTCGGCGACGAAATGGTGATGCTGGCCGTCGCGCCGTTGGTGGTAACGGGATAACCGCTGGCCGTCCAATTCGTCGTCGCCAAATTTGAATTTTGTTGCAGTGTATATCCCGTGGCTGAAGACGGCCATGAGACCACAATGTCGTTGCCCGACTTTGCGATGGCCAGCGTGGGCCCGACGCTCGTTTGCAATGGCGCCACGCTGCTTGTCACGCTGCCCGCGCTGTTGGCAACCACGACGCTGTAATTACCCGCCGTGCCCGCGCTGACCGGAACCAATAGAAAGTTTAGTCCCTGTTCCGAGGCTAGGGGCGTCCCATTGTACAACCATTCATAAGAGACTGGCGCGGTGCCGTTCACGCCCACGGTGAAGCAGGCGAACCCGCCCGTAAAGACGGATTGCGCCACGGGCTGAACCGTGATCACCGGGGGATCAACCACCGAAAGTGCCGCGACGCTGCTCGTCACGCTGCCTGCGCTGTTGGCAATCACGACGCTATAATTGCCCGCGCTGGCATCGCTGACGTCGGGCAAAGTCAATGCGGCATTGGTTGCGCCGGACAACGCTGCCGCGCCGTCGTACCATTGGTAGGTCAATGGCCCTCCGTTGGATGCGCCGACTGCGAAAGCAGCCGTCCCACCCGCGTTGACGGTTTGATTCGCGGGCTGCGCCGTAATCACCGGCGGAGTGAGAGTCGCCAAAGCGGTGCCGATCGTTGTGACATTCGTAAAACCATTCGGATACGGAATGAGGCTGCTTATCCCGGTCGGGCAAACCCACGTTATCGTACCCGACGGAACGCCGCCCGCAAGATTGACCCAGCCTTCCAGCAAGCCCGAACCACCGTACAAGCTGGCGTAGAGCGGGAAACTCCCGTTTTGTGACATCGGGGCCGTTTGGATAACCGACGTCCCATCGGCCAGGACGCCCCACAAATTAACGCCCGCGCCTGTGCTAACAATCGAGAAATCGCACGCCGTCAGCGGCGCATTGACCGCACCCGACTGTGGCGGGATCACCATGTCGATATCTCCTGCCGGGACGGACAACGCATTGGTAGCCAGGGTCGCCACCAAGGGCGCCGTCCACGGATTGCTCGTGTCCATATTTGAGACTGCGCCTGTAATCGATTGGGACGCGCCCGTCATGTCGAGTTGCAAGCTGACATTCAAATTGGGAAGGCCGTTTGCCGCGCACGACACCACTTCAGTATCCTTGCCCGACGCATTCAAGACCCCGCTCAGAGGGTAAACGGAACCGTAGAAATACACATTGGCACTGTAAGTCCCATTTGTACTTACCAGGCAATTGCCCAGCATGCCAGCGGTTTGCACGGTAACATCGGGAACAGTGCCATTGGTTTGATAGAACAACCCATTGTAGGCGCCAGCCAGCAGCGCAAAAGGATTTGTCGTAATGGCCAGCGTGGCAGGGCTGGTATAGGCCGTGCCCGCGGCATTTTGCACGACTGCATAATATTCGCCCGTATTGCCCGCGCCGACACTGGACACAACCAGCGTCGAATTCGTTGCCGAGGGCAGCGCCCTCGCTCCGTTGCACCATTGGTAAGTCAACGGAGCCGTGCCAGCCACGCCGAGGCTGAAGAGAACCGCCGAGCCGGCCAGGACGGTTTGACTCGCAGGCTGCGTGGTAATGACCGGCGGATCCATGACTGTCAATGCCGCCAGGCTGCTCGTCACGGTACCCTGGCTGTTGGCGACAACGACGCCGTAATTGCCCGCATTGGCATCGCTGACATTGGGCAAAGTCAACGTCGTATTGGTGGCTCCGGGCACCGCGGACGTGCCGTTGAACCACTGGTAAACCAACGGCCCGGGGCCGGCGGCGCTGACGGAAAATGTGGCTGTCCCCCCGGCAAAGACCGTTTGCGCGGGAGGCGCGCTTGTAATCAGAAGAGGTGATCCTCCCGGAATGGTGACAATTGCCTCGTTTGAGAGTGGGCTTTCAACGCCACTGGCATCGTAGGCCACCACCACAAAACAATAACTGCTTCCCGGGGTCAACCCGCACACACTCACACTGGTGTTACTGCCGGTATTGATAGACCAGGCAAAATCGTAGCCGACCAACCCATAAAAGACCTCATACCCAACCACTGCGGAAGTGGGGCTGGGATTCCAAGCCAATGAAATACTCGCAGCCTGTGTCGAGATACGGGAGAATAACGACCAGACAACAATCAACACCGCCAAGGCCTGTCTGGCCAAAACTGATCTAACAAGCATCTTCGCTAAATTTTCCTGCGATTACCCCCCGACATTTCTTCTCCAGAGTGCGGGTTGGTAATCGCCCGAGCCTGCACTCATGACCACTTTCCGGACAGGGAACACGCGAGAGGTAGCAATTCATGTGCCGCATCTTGCAAAAAGCTCCTCTAGTCGTAAGGCTTGTTGCAAGCGTGTTCTTTGCGGGCCTTGCATTATGCAAATTTCCTCCGCCCCCAAATGAGCATCACGCATTCGTCGCTGACAACACGCAGGCCGGCCTAAATGCTTGAATCAATGTGATGGCCAATTCCATTGACGCGGACTTGCTCCCATGCACAATATCCCGGCCTCAATATTTAATTTCCAGTGAGCGTTGAACTTAAAAATATTTGCAAGCGCTTTGGCAAAACCGATGCCTTGGACGACATTAGTTTCTCCGTCGGCACCGGCGAATTGCTGGCCTTGCTCGGGCCCAGCGGCGGCGGCAAGACAACCGTTCTGCGCTTGATCGCCGGATTGGAAAACCCGGATGCCGGCTCCATCTTGATCAATGGCGAGCCGGTCGACCATTTGCCCGCGTCGCGCCGCAACATTGGTTTCGTTTTTCAACATTACGCCTTGTTCAAGAACATGACCGTCTTCAAGAACATCGCCTTTGGGCTTAAAATCAAAAAGTGGGGCGCCACCCGCATCCGGGCGCGGGTCACGGAATTAATCAATCAGTTCGAATTGCAACAATTGGAAAAGCGCTATCCGCATCAACTTTCCGGCGGCCAGCGCCAGCGCGTGGCCATCGCCCGCGCCCTCGCCGCCCAATCCGCCATCCTGTTGCTCGACGAACCTTTCGGGGCGGTGGACGCCCAGATCCGCCAGGAACTCCGCCAATGGCTCGTCCGCTTGCACCAGGATTTAAAACTCACCACCATCTTTGTCACCCACGACCAGGAGGAAGCGATGGAAGTGGCGGACCGGATCGTCATCATCTCCAAGGGCCGCCTCGAACAAATCGACACGCCCCGCCAGGTTTATGAAGAGCCGAAAAATGAATTCGTCGCGCGCTTTCTTGGCATCCTGAACGTCCTCGAATTGCAAGTGACCGGCGGCGTGGCCCGCTGCCACGAACTGGAATTCCCCGCCCCCGGCGTTGCCGAAGGCCAAAAAATGCGCATCGGCTTTCGCCCTTATGCCGTGCAAGTTTCGCCCGACCCGCGCGCCCATCGTTATCAAGCCGTCCTGCGTCGCGTCTATTTTCTCGGTGTGATGTTGCGTTTGGAACTGGCCCTCGACAGCGGCCTGACCATTCGTTCCCGCATCAGCAAGGAAGACTACTCCCGTCTCGGCCTGGCCGATGGGCAACGGGTCTCCTTCCAAATCACGGCCTATCGAGTCCTCTCCGAAATAGACGAACCCCTTTCCCGCGAAGTCGCCACCGCTTAAGAAACTCCGACTCTGGAATTTCGGAGATGGAACGATGCGGAACCAACCTGCCCGAATTCCTCCGATTTTTATACAGTACAGAATCGCAACCAATTGTCAGCAAGCTGTTTACGGCATGGACGGCATTTCACCTTTCCGCTTTTCCTCGCTCCGACCTCCGACCTGAACCCCGAACCCATTCGGGGCTGAACTCTCCACTCTCCGCTTTCCGCTTTCTGCTTTCCCCCCACAAACTGCCCCGACCCGTCACACCATTAAACTTCCAACACCTTCGTTGTCTCTTCGCCGAATTGGCTGATGACGCGGACGGCGATCTTTTGGCCCTTCTTCACCGGGAACGGATGGCTGGTGTGGCCGTAAATACGAGTAAAGGCTTCGTCGTCGATTTCCACTTTTAAGGTCTGCTCGGCTTTCTTCTTCGTGGCGGCTTTGGCGATGTCGCTCAGGCCGCGTTTCCATTCGTCGAACTCATCTTTGTCGCCGCCGCAGAAGAACACCTGGCGCACAACGAAATTGGAACCGTCGTAATCGTCGTCCACCATCCAATAGGCGATGTCGTGAACGTCCCGGCTGTTCACCACGTCTTTGATCGGGTCGTAGATGTCGAGACCGGCGATTTCCACCGTGGTCTTGTCGCCGTCCTTGTGCAGGCGGATGGGGTCGGTCCACTTCTTCAGTTGCGCATGGCCATCGCAAAAGGTTATCGCGCTGGCATTGTTGTGATACGTGGAGGGAGAATCGACCCAGTCGTCCGGGTCCTTGGGATCATTGACAAAAAAAGCATCATTAATTCTCAGCGGATTCTCATCCAGGAAAAGATAGAGGTTGCCCGGGCCGGGAACGCCAAAGTCAGCATCCTTGGTATAGATATGAACCAGGTTTGATATTCCGGCGCCGGCTGGGCCATAAACCCATGGGTTAATTGGATTTAACCACCCGTTCATGGCATAGCTGCGCAACTGCGGCTGCGGCGCGGGGCCGCCCGGCGGCCATTGGCTGGTGTCCGACGGGCAATGGTAAACTGAAACAGTGTTGACAAATGGGTAGAGCAAGCCCAATTCAATCCAGGCCGGATTGGTGGCCTCGTCGGTGTTCATCAGACCGGGACACCATTGGGCCCAGGCTTGGCCCGATTGATAAATTGGATTTGTGATGGAGGCGGTCTGGACGTACTGGTTGCCGTTCGGGACGAGCATGTTCCGGTTGTCTCCGCTATACATGAACCAGGCATGGGTTAATTGCCTCAAGTTATTCAGACATTGCGAGGCCTGTGTCTGCTGTTTGGCTTTGGACAGCGCAGGCAATAATAATGCGGTGAAGCTGGCAACTATGGCAATTACCACCATCATTTCGACGAATGTAAAAGCAAATTTCGGTTGGCTACGAAGCTGGCGTTTCACGCGGGAAGATTGCCGTACTCAGATCCCGGTCGTCAATCGAAATGCCGTCAAGAGAAAGCCTAAAATCGATTTGGCAAGAGAGAATGCCGTTCTCAACAATCCGCAACCAAAAAATCCTCAAACTCCTAATCACAAACGGTTTACATATCGTCTGCGGCAAAATTCTGCGCAGTGTATACCAAGAATGCGACCTGACTAAATAAAAAATAATAATCCCTATTGACATGATAGGGATTATTTGGCATTATTGATTCCAGTGAATGCGGCACAATTGAATTTTCTGAAAGGCCGTCCGAGGCAAGTTATTCTATTTGCCGGCATTCTCATTATTTGCGCTGGGAAAGCACACGCCCAAGAGCTGCTGACCAAGCCCGTCTGGATGCCGGAATTGGCGTTGGGCTTGACCGAAAGTTATGACAACAATATTTATGGCGTGTCGGGCGTTGGCTTGCAGCCGCAAGGGTCGTGGATCACCACCATCTCGCCCAAGATCGGTTTCGATTTCGCCCCGTTGCTGGGCAGCGATGCGCCCATTCAGACCTTGTCGCTGAGTTACACGCCCGACTTTGTTTTTTTCCATCAGGCGCCATCGCAGGATTACGACGCGCACAAATTTGCCGCCGCCATCAAGGGTGGGGTCGATGATTTTTCGTTCTCGCTGGACGACGCCTTCCTTTACAACGATGGGAACAAGGAGGCTCCGATCTACGCCTTGAACCAGCTTTCCGGCCCGCTCGGCAATCAGGACGACAAATATCGCGACCATTATGGCTACGTGCCGTCGCGTGAGCGGGTCGATCAGATCCAGGACCGTGAGACGACGGTTTTGCAATATGATTGGAGCAAGGCTTTTATCAGAGCCACCGATTCCCTGCTCGATTACAATCTGGACTCCGCTTTTCACAACTCCAGCAAAGCCCCCTACCTCGAGTATCAAAACTTCGTGGACCGCAGCGACGTAAACGGCGGGATGGACTTTGGATATAAAGTGGCGACGAACGTTGCCGTCACGGTGGGTTATCGTTACGGCAGCCAGTTCCAACAACAGTTTACGCCGGCAATCACCAGCGACTACACCAATTATTCGTCCAGCACTTATCAACGGGTGTTGTTTGGAGTGGAAGGCCGGCCGTGGAATTGGTTGCAGGTGAAAATGGTTGGGGGGCCAGACTTCCGCGATTACAATCCCGACACGCCAATTGATAATTTGCACCCGACAAAATATTACGCGGAAGCGGCTCTTGCGGCGACGATCACCACCAACCAAAGCCTGACCTTTAAGTACAAGCAATGGGAATGGGTTGCCTCCACCGGTTTTATTCCGGTGTTTGAGAGCTTATACGATCTTGATTATCATTGGAGCGCGACGCGGAAATTGGGGTTTGACCTGGACACCAAGATACAAGAGTACGACGCCACCGGCGGCAATGATATCGCCACCGGAACGGACCCGAGCCTTCGGGCGGACAGGCTCTACACCATTTCGCCCAGTATCACCTACGCTTTCACCCCGCAACTCAACGCGACCCTGACCTATGCCCTGAACGCCGGCAATAATGAGCTTTACACGTTACCAACCGCCGTCCAACCCGGCTATCGCAATTACACCGAACAGGTCATTTCGCTGGGTTTGCTTTACAAGTTCTGACCTTGAAACATTCGGCACAAAGCGCAACCTTATGGAGTCCGGCCGAAACTGGGCTGACCAGATATTTTGCATAGTATGAATTATTGCATCCTCTGCCTTCTGCTCGCCCTCGCCGCTCCGCCGGTGCTGGCGCAGAAAACGGTTTCCTTGCTCAACGTTTCCTATGATCCGACCCGCGAGTTTTACCAGGACATCAACCCCGCCTTCGCCACATTTTGGCGCGACAAAACCGGCGAAGTCGTGACCATCCAGCAATCCCACGGCGGCTCCGGCAAACAGGCCCGCGCCGTGATTGATGGTTTGCAGGCCGATGTCGTTTCCCTGGGGCTGGCCTGGGACATTGACGCCTTGCACGACAAGGCGGACCTGCTTCCCGCCAACTGGCAAAAACGGCTGCCCGACAACAGTTCCCCCTACTCATCCGTTATAACTTTCCTGGTCAAGAAGGGAAACCCCAAGGGCATTAAAGATTGGAACGACTTGGTCCGGCCGGGGATGGTCATCGTCACGCCCAATCCCAAAACATCCGGGGGCGCGCGCTGGGCTTACCTCGCCGCCTACGGATATGCGCTGAAGAAGAACCGCGGTTCCGACGCGGCGGCCACCAAATTTGTCGAGCAACTTTACGGCAGCGTCCCCGTCCTCGACGAAGGCGCGCGCAGCGCCGCGATGACCTTTGCCCAGCGCGGCATCGGGGACGTGCTGATCAGTTGGGAAAACGAGGCCCTGCTGGTGATGAACGGATTTGGCCAGGGCAAATTCGAGATTGTTTATCCGTCGCTGAGCATTTTGGCGGAGCCGCCCGTGGCGGTGGTTGATAAATATGTTGACGCCCACGGCACGCGCACGGAGGCGGAGGCGTATCTGCGGTTTCTCTACACCCGGGAGGCGCAGGAGATCGCGGCCCGGCATTATTTCCGCCCGCGGCTGAAGGAAGTGGCGCGTCAATACGAAAAAACTTTCCCGCGCATGAAACTGTTCACGATCCAGGATGCTTTTGGAAGCTGGAAGCAGGCGGAAAAAATTCACTTCGCGGAAGGAGGCATATTTGACCAGATCTCCAGAAGCCGGCGGTGACACGGGGATGGCGGGGCACTTCGAAACCGGGCCCAGGGAAGGGCCGGGGGTGTCCAATCCATTGCCGGGCGGAAAGATCACGCTGGGCTTCACGGTTTTTTACCTGAGCGTGATCGTGTTGCTGCCCATCGCGGCGCTGGTGATTCGGGCCTGTCATCTTTCCTGGTCTGAATTATGGACGCTGGCCACCAACGAACGCGCGCTGGCCGCGTACGAACTGAGCTTGGGCGCTTCCCTGATTGCCGCGTTGATCAACGCTGTTTTTGGGAGTTTGCTGGCCTGGGTTCTGGTGCGTTACAAATTTCCCGGCCGCCGCTGGCTGGATGCGCTGATTGATATTCCGTTTGCCCTGCCCACGGCGGTGGCGGGTTTGACGCTGGCCAACTTGTTTTCCGAACACGGCTGGCTCGGGCAATTCCTGGTGCCCATGGGCGTCCATGGCGCGTTTACCCGGCTCGGCGTGGTCATCGCGTTGACTTTCGTCGGTCTGCCCTTCGCGGTGCGAACGTTGCAGCCCGTCCTCGAACATCTGGATCGCGGCGTCGAGGAAGCCGCCGCCAGCCTGGGGGCCAGCCGCACCCGGACATTTGTCAGCGTCACTGCGCCGACCCTGTTTCCCACGATTTTGACCGGCTTCGGCCTTTCCTTCGCGCGCGCCTTGGGAGAATACGGATCGATTAAGTTTATTTCCGGCAATCTGCCCCGGACGGAAATTGCGCCTGTGCTCATGGTCGCGCGGCTGGATCAATACGACTACACCGGGGCCATCGCTGTGGCGCTGGTGTTGATGGTGTTCTCCTTCGCGCTCCTTTTCGCGCTGAACGGATTGCAAGGCTGGGCCTCCAAATTCCAACAGCCATGAACCTCTCCTATACCCCCCGTTCTCATGCGAAAGCCTCGGTGCCATACACTCGGAAAAGCACGCCGATGCAATGGCTTTTGATCGCGCTCGCCGTCGGGTTTGCCATCTTGTTTTTGTTACTGCCCCTGCTCAACGTTTTTGCCCAGGCCTTTGCTTCCGGCTGGGCGCCCTACTGGAAGGCCATCACGGACAAGGACACCGGTTCGGCCATTCGGCTGACTTTTATTGTGGCGGCCATCAGCGTTCCATTGAACGTCATTTTCGGACTGGCGGCCTCCTGGGCCATCGCCAAATTTAATTTTCCCGGCAAGGCGCTCCTCTTGACTTTCATTGACCTGCCTTTTTCAGTTTCGCCGGTGGTGGCCGGATTGCTTTTTGTGCTGCTGTTTGGGGCCAACGGGCTGCTCGGCGACTGGCTGACGGCTCATCATATCAAAATTATATTCGCCCTGCCCGGAATCGTTCTGGCCACAATTTTCGTCACATTTCCCTACGTGGCGCGGGAGTTGATTCCGATCATGCAAGCGCAGGGGGCCGAACAAGAGGAAGCGGCGTTGACCCTGGGGGCCAACGGCTGGCAAACGTTTTGGCGCGTGACCGTGCCTTCGGTCAAATGGGGATTGCTCTACGGCATAATACTCTGCAACGCCCGGGCCATGGGGGAATTTGGCGCTGTGGAAGTGGTGTCCGGCCACATCGCCGGCCAGACGGACACGCTGCCCCTGCGCGTGGACAAACTCTACAATGAATTCGATCCGGTGGCCCCGTTTGCCGTGGCGACGCTGCTGGCCTTCCTGGCCCTGGCGACCTTGTGCGTCAAACTATTTCTGGAATGGAAAAGCCGGGATGAAGCGTAATTTCACCTCCCTTGAGTTGCGTTCTTGATCAAACTTTCACTTCGCCAATCTGGGTTTGAAACTTTTTCTGAAGATGGTAAAGTAATGGCATGAAACGCAAGAAAGCGCCGCCAGAAAAGGCGTCCGCCGGTACAGTGCTCGCCGCCCGGGCCCGGTCCGAAGGCAACAAGTGGACGGACGCAGAGCGAGAAAAACTCGGAGAACAATTCATGAAGCTCTACTATGGCGGCAAGACCAAACCGGCCACAACTCGTCGCCGTTGACGCAAATGTTCTCTTCGACCTCGCCGACGGTTTGGACGATGTGGTTGATGCAGTTTCCGTAATTCGAGAGCGGCTTCGCGACTCTCGCTTTCTCATCCCGCCCACCGTTCAACATGAGCTGGCGAACTGGGCCCTGCGGGATGACGGGAAAAAAAGGGAGGCCGCCCGCAAGGCGATTCAGCTTGGCCAATCATGGCGCATGGTTCCCGTAAACCTCATCGCCGTCAGGCACGGCATCGCCGAACGCATCGCGGAGCGGATTCGCGAACAGGGGTTGGTGCCGGTCGAAGAGATCATGATTCGCTGGTGCTTGCTGAATCCGCACTGCTTGGATGTTCGATCCTGTTGACCAGCGATGAACACTTGCGCGGGATTGATTTCGAGCGTTTGACGCTGGAGTTGCAGGCGTGTGATGTCACCGCCCCCGCCGCGTGAAATTGCGCGGAAATTTTTTCAACGCTGACCCCGGAGCAGCCACATATTTCAGCGTGAGCCGATTACCCTCGATGCGGGTAACTCACGACGACAGTATGCGAGTAAGTCAAGTGTAAGTCAAGTTATTGGTCAAGTGAAACGCCACCCGATTCCAAAAAACGCCTTGCAGATTGCTCCAATCAGCCCAAATTCATTCCTGCAAAAAAAGTTGCCGACATGCGCCCCTCCATCCGCCAAGCCAAGCCACGGGATGCTAAGAGAGTGAGCAGCATACTGCGAGAGGCGGCGCAGTGGTTGGAGCAGACCGGCAGGCCGATGTGGCGGGATGACGAGTTGCTGCCGGCACGCATCGTCGCTGATGTTGATGCAGGATTGTTCTTTGTAGCCGAGTGGGATGGCCAGGCGGCGGGCGTGGTGAAGTTTCAGTTGGAGGATTCTTTATTCTGGCCGGACGTGCCGCCGGGAAAATCGGCCTTTGTGCATCGCCTCGCGGTGAAACGGCAGTTTGCGGGCCGTGGTGTTTCATCGGCTTTGCTTTGCTGGGCGGTCGAACGGGCGCGTACGCTCGGCAAAAATTATTTGCGACTGGACTGTGAGGCGTCGCGTCCGCAATTGCGCGCGGTCTATGAGCGATTTGGATTTCGGCATCACAGCGACAGGCAGGTTGGCCCATATTTTGTTTCACGGTATGAGTATGATGTGGCATGATCGCCGGCCTGACATGCGCCTCCATGAGATGACAATTGAAGACTACGACGCCGTTATGCGCCTGCTCAGCGCCACCAGCGGCGTTCAACTCAGGGACGCGGATTCCCGTGAAGTCACCTCACGTTATTTGCAGCGCAATCCCGGATTAAGTTTCGTCGCTTTTATCGATGACCATCTTGTTGGCTGTGTCATGTGTGGCCATGACGGTCGGCGCGGCTATTTGCAGCACCTAGCCGTCTCGGAACGATTTCGCCGCCGCGGCGTTGGCTCGGCCCTGCTTGAGGCGTGTTTGGCCAAATTGGAAAGCCATGGAATTCTAAAAACGCACATTGATGTTTTGGTCGGGAACGAGGGCGCAATTACCTACTGGACTCGTCGCGGCTGGAAGAAGCGTGATGATATTCTTAGGTTTTCGTTCGTGAGAAACGATAACGCGAATGTTTGACGAATTCACCGCCCATTTGCTGCTGGCAAATTTCGCGGTAAAACTGCAAAATGCGTGGCATGAGCACAAAAGATTTGAATCTCCATTCCCGGCGCGGTTTTTTCCTGAAAGCCGGAGCGCTTGCCGGCGCGGCAGCCCTCGGTTCGCGCCAGTTCGCCCGGGCCGAGCCGTCCATCCAGGGCTTTGAAAAAGCAGCCGTGGACCCGAATGTTTCCAAGGGCTGGCAGTCCGTTTCAGACCGCAAGATTCGGGTGGGCATTGTTGGTTACGGTGTTTGTAAATTTGGATCGGCCTTCGGTTTCCAGGACCACCCCAATGTTGAGATCGTGGCCGTGAGCGATCTTTTCCCGGATCGTTGCGCCGAACTAGCCAGGGAATGCCGCTGCCAAAAAACGTATCCTTCACTCGAAGAATTGGTCAAAGACGACAACATCGAAGCGGTTTTTGTCACCACTGACGCTCCCAGCCACGCGCGGCATGTCATCGAAGCGCTGAAGCATGGCAAGCACGTGGCGTCGGCGGTGCCGGCGGTTTTTGGATCGCTGGAAGACGCCGACCGATTGTTCGCGGCAGTCAAGAAGAGCGGCCTGAAGTACATGATGTTCGAGACGTCCAGCTTCCACGAAGATCTCTACGCCATGCGGCAAATCTACGACGCTGGCGGGTTGGGCAGGCTGGTTTATTCCGAGGGCGAATATTATCATTACATGGAGCAACCGATTCCTTCCTACAAAGACTGGCGCGTCGGCCTGCCCCCTCAATGGTATCCGACTCATTCCAACGCCTATTACGGGGCGGTGACCCGTGGCAGTTTCACCGAAGTGTCCTGCGAGGGGATGCCCAGCCTGGTCGGGCACTTGCAACCGTCCCACAACCGCTACCAAAACCGGTTTGGCACCGAGATTGCCATGTTCCGGACCAGTGAGGGCGGAATGTCGCGCATGGCCGTCAGTTGGGATACTCCCGGCGTCGGTGGAGAGATGGGCCGTGTTCGCGGGCAGAAGGGGTCTTTTTATGGAAAATATGAAGGACTCGAAAAATCGCTGCCCAACACGCTGCGCCCGCCGCTTCCGCCCGGAGTGGCGCCTGGCAGTCACGGCGGTTCGCACGGCTATTTGATGAACGAATTTGTCACCGCCATCCTTCAGGACCGCCCGCCGCTGGTGGACATCCACATGGCCTTGAACTTGACAGTGGCGGGCATTGTCGCCCACCACTCCGCGTTGAAGGACGGTGAGTTGCTCAAGATTCCCCAGTTCAAAGCGTGAGTGCGCTCCAGGGATCCATTTTGTCTCTGATCATGTCCTGTTGCCCGGCGCCAGCCGCGCCGGTTCTTCCAGGATGTTGAGCAATTCCGTCGCGCAATAAACGCGGTCCCGCTTAGCCGTTCCTGCCTGCTGGACAATTCCAAGACGTTCCAATCGTTCAATGGCGCGTTGCGCCGTGGTGAAGGCGATGCCAAGTTTTTCAACACTGCCTTTGGCAGTGAGGAAGGGATTTGCCGCGAGCAACTCGACCATCCGCAGGGGATTCTTGGTGGACTCGCCAGCCACGCTCTTTTGCCACTCCGCCAGCTTCGAGTTAATCCTCCCTGCGCGATTCACAGCATCTTCCGACATCCGTGCCACTCCCAACAAAAAATATTCGATCCAATCCTGCCACGCCCCGCGCTCAGTGACTCCGCGCAAACCGTCATAGTAATCACGCCGAGACGCTTCAAAAAACGCGGAGAGGTAAAGCAACGGCGCTGGCAGAATTCGCCTTTCCATCAGGAATATCGTGATAAGCAGGCGTCCGACCCGCCCGTTCCCGTCCAGAAATGGGTGGATGGCTTCGAATTGGTAATGGGCCAGAGCGATGACAATTAACGGCGGCAAGTCAGACTCATGCAGGAACCTTTCCCACGCGGCTAGGCAAGGCTCCACGTCGTCCGGCGGTGGCGGCACAAAGGAAGCCGTTTCGGGTGTGCAACCCGGCTGGCCAATCCAATTTTGGATTTTTCGGAATTCTCCGCGTTTGGCGTGGTGTCCTCGGACGCCCGTCATGAGTTTTTCATGCAATTCTTTAATGAGGCGAATGCTAATAGGCAGTTGCTTGAGCCGCGCCATGCCGTGCTCCAAGGCAACCACATAATTGCCCACCTCGCGCAAGTCATCGGGGCTGCGTTCCACCACAATACCAGCTTCGGCGGCTAGTAATTCACCAAGTGTCGCCTGGGTGCCCTCAATTTTGCTGGATAGGACAGCTTCACGCCGCGCAAACGGCCGCATGAGAACATGAGGGTTGGGCAACCGCCCGCCTTCTCCGGCCAATTTGCCAATCAGCCGGTCTGCGTCCGACAGCAAGCCCACAAGCCGGGGCGTCCAATTCAACGTTGGCGGCAACGGAGATGGAATAAAGGCTGAAAATCTGCCTTGCGGCACCTTTTTTCCAGGAATGTTGGTCGTTTTCGGCATCTCCAATAACGAAAATAGCACGATTTGCTATTAGCGTAAATGGCAAAAAATGAAAATAAGTCGATTTCTTATTAGCGCGAGGTCTGTTGTGCTTTTTACAACCAGGGTAACAGCCGTTTTTGTGCGCTAAGAAATGAACGTATTGAATTTATTGGGCAAAATCCGAGGCTGAAAATCTCCGGTTCACGACAATATTCTCATGCGTCTGGGTGAAAATCATTTTCCCGGACGCCATCTGGCTTTGCCCATTTTTCATGTCCTTTTCGATTTTGGTTCTCATCGCAGCCCTGGCTTCGGGTGTGGCGGATTCGTTTTTTTCCGCGAGGGCTCGCTCGACCAATGTATCGCTGATCTGTATCGCAGGCATGGAAATGTGTTCCATGATGCTTTGGACTTCATGGATAAGATAATCCTGCTTGCCGACCCAAAGCCTCGTCGTGAGTTTGCCGGAATCGCCCATGTCCACGCTGCTCGATACGACAAAACAGTCAACGCCGCCCACTTTTGCATCGCGTTCCTTTTTGTTCTGCTCGCGGCCCCACACAATAAGCCCCAGCGGATTATCCCATCCCATATTAAAAAACGCCGCAGGAATGGTTGAGGCGGCTGAATCTGAAACGGCCCCGGCATTTGCCAACGCCTGTTGCATCCCTGGCTCTTTTCGCGGCTGCCTCTTTTCTTTCTCTCCGGCGCGTCCCCCAAGGGAATAATTCCCAGTCCCATCCGACCAAACGATGCCAACATCGGTGTAGTAGCCGCCGGTTCCAAGCCAATCCATCCGGTAAAGCTTGGGACGCTGGAGCCGGATGTGAAAAGTAATGCTTGTCGTCGCGCCGGCGCCTTGCGCCATCGCCGTCCCATCGTCGCCATAACTGGAAAGCGCGGCATAAGCGGCCTGTGATTTTTTGGCGATGGCCTGCGCTGTCAATTTGTCATCGGCGCTGATGTGAGCCATGGCCAGCGTAACAACGCCGCCGACCAATATTGCCGTTATGCACAGACCCAGTGCTAATTTGAGTTTTACCGAAGTCATAATTTTAAGCGTTCCTTGGACAAAGACGGTTACTGAGGCCGCAACTGCCATCCCTTTCGCGGTCGTCGCAGAAATAGTCGTGGCCAGACCCATCGGCGCGGCTTGAGCCGAGTGGGCCGAAACCGCCCCCGCTATCGCCGCCGCCGAGAGCGCCACGCCGCGTTTTGTGAGGAGGCGGCGGAGCTTTTCGAGGCCCCGCGCCACTCGTTTCTGCGCGGCGCGTTCTTCCACCCCCAACGCCGCTCCCACCTCATGCAAGCTCTTGTTCTGCAAATAACGCAGGACGAGCGCATCGCCGTCCGTCTGTCCCAGGCGTTCCATGGCATCGTCCAGCAAGGGCGCCAACTCCTGCCACGCGACTGATGTTGCGGGTTCTTCAAGATTGGATTGCATATATGCCTCCTGTTCGCGGATTTGGCGGCGGGCCTGCATTTTTAACGCGTTGGCCGCCGCAAACCGCGTCGTGCGATACAGCCAGCCGGGAAGAATGGTTTTGGGCCCGAGCGATCCAGCCTTGCGGGCCAAAATGATAAAAACCGCCTGGGTTATTTCCTCCGCCAGATGTGGATCACGCAATTGCCGCAAGGCCGACGAATAAACCAGGCTCAAATGCCGCGACACCAGTGTTTCAAACGCCTGCTCCGAGTGCCGGGTGGCATATTCCCTCACCAATTCCATGTCCTGGTTCATCATTCACATTATACATCTACGCCCCCGGCGAAATGAGACATCCTATTTTCGGATGAGGACATTTGCGGAATGTAAAATGAAGACCGGGAGGCCGCTGGCGAACATCCACATGGCCTTGAATTTGACGGTGGCGGGCATTGTCTCCCACCATTCCGCGTTGAACGACGGCGAGTTGCTCAAGATTCCCCATTTCAATCAAGGAGTTCACCCCAGCGGCTTGGGCCAACTGCCGTCATTGAAAGCGCTTTGGTTCCAGTTCGTCGCGGAATCCGACCCACCGGCCAGATACGTTTTAGCCGCTTCTGGGTCGCGGGTCATCGTTCCGCTCTATTCATTTTTTCTCCCTCTGCTCATTGACGCGATCACCCTCGGTTAGCAAAGCCTTTCCGTAACCCCCCCATTTTTTCTCCGCCTCATTGCGAAGCCAATGTTTTCCGGTGTCGTCTTCCCGCAACCACCACGCGAAAATCCCCGGAAGCGCGGGATGCCTCCGTTTCACCAGCCAATCCAGGATATTGTATCGCGTTTCGATCGGTATCGCGGGCTGCGTCGCGAAGTCGGCCAGATCGTCCGCCGCGGTCGGCAGGTTTAATTCAATGACTGCCCGCGTCAGCGTATCCAATTCATCCCATCCCTCCGGCTTCGTTTGGATTCGCAGCAATGCTCTGATCCTGTTCAGGGTGGGTTTGAGTTCGATGTCGGGGTCCGAAAATAATATCAGATGCTTCAAGTCCATTCCGTAGATCTCTTTATCGCGAGCACTGGCTTCTGCCAGCCATTTCCGCGCGGCCTCCGCGACCATTCGGCTGGGACCGGCGTATTTGTCCAGCATGTAAACCGAATCCAAACTACGCCCGCGATAGTGCTCGATAAGCTCCTTCCTCGCCCGCTCGCGGTCAATTCGCAGCAGCACATCATAGTAGTCTCTCACCAACTCCTCGTCTCTGCGATTGGTTCCCGGTTCGTTGGGCCATGTGCGTATGATCTGGTCATACGCCGGTTGTCGGAGATCAACTGGAAGCTCTGCGGCAAATCTGTTCAGCAACAGGAATGCGAGGCTGAAACGGTTAATCTCTGCGTTGGTGGCGATGGCTTCCCGTATCTGCTGGAACGCCCATTCTGGCGTGGCCGCTTTCGCCAATGCCCAAATCCATTGCCGATCCGACACCCCGTGTGGTAACGCCCAGAGTTCTAACAGCGCCTCAATGCGCCTAGCGTCCGCGCTGCCGGCCATCGCAGGCAAATACGCCTGAAGACGGCGGTAATTATTGGTTCGCTCGCCTTCGAATCGCCACACCAGGAAGGCCAGCGGCAGCTTGGCTGGCTGCAAATCGGCCAGCCCCGCCCCACCCACCGTCCGGTTCATCCGACTTGTTTCGTTCTCGTGAAGGATTTTGTCGGTTGTGGCATTCCATCCTGTCCAGGCAACCGTATTGCTTTTGAGCGAGTGCGCCTCTGCATTCAACTCGCCAAGCACTGGCTTGCTTGCGGGTGAAGCAAGCATGAGCCACGCCCCTGTCAGCAGAAATAACGCAATGGCGAACGTTTTCATTTTCGGTCAAGCGCAAATCGCCTTCCCCGCCTCAGAGGCAAGCCTCTTCTTCTGAAAGAGACGACGCTGGCACGAGAAAAGTTACGCGGCTTGCGCTTGGATTTTTCAATCGCTAAACTCCCTGACTAGAAACTAGACATGGCCACCCAGCCGGATTCGACAATTCCAGTGCTAACTTCCTTTTTCCATCACAAGCATTTCGATGGGCCGACGAGCGGGAACAAGCTCAAGGCCAAGTTGCTTGAGGAGAGCCTTCTTTAAAATGTGGTGGCCGGGATCGCCCTCGCCTCCATAATACCACTTGAGTTCGATATGGAAATGATTTGTGAGACCGGTTTCGTCAATCACTGGCATCTGAAAGTAATATTCCAAGGCTGTTGCCAGACCAACATTGTTAGGCGAGTCAAACGTAGAAAGAGGTTGATCGTCACAATAATAGTATCCTGCGGAACACCTATCGTCCGCGTCCGGATCTCCTGCAATGGGAGGCTTCAGCCCGGAAGCCTTTGGGTTTCGAACCTTGAGCACCAAAACATCCATGTCCCTCATTTCCCGGCGTCCAATGAAGCCAAGTTTATCTTTTAGTTCCCGCTGCAAGGCTTTTTTAGAGCCTTGCGGCAGCGTCGAGATAGCGTCATATCTCTGATGGGGCTTCCCGGCCGGGAAGAGCGTTCGTCCGGGAGACCAAGTATAAGCCTCCCACACAATATACGAAACATCGACACTAATGCCTCCCCATTTGAGACCATGGTCGGCTGTCTGCCAACTAGATTGAGAAGGGGGGAATTTCGTAGGGAGAATACTGAGCTGCGGAGGAAGATGATCCAACTTTTTAGAATTGAGATATGAAACCGGCCATGAATCAGGATGCTCTTTATATGCTTTGAATGCACGTTCGTTCCAAATCATGACAAACCCCTCGTAGGCTATTGGCGACCAGCAAAGCATGGCGAGGCTCAGAACCAAAGCCAAGCGGCCCCAATGACTGGAAGCCAGCACGCCCCGGCAGCCGCGAACAAGGCTAATTGTTGCAAGTATCGCATAGACCACGATTATTGGCAGGCTCCAAAGGTACATGAAACCGATTCGGTCCAAACTGTCTGGATACCTGTAATAGCAGTCGATCGCTTGCGGCAACCAAAAGCCGACTACTCCGACCGCAATCGCGGCCGCGGAGCGGAAGATAGCATCAGTTCCTTGGTTTTGCTTTTTCTTGCCGCGGTACACTATTAATGGAAAGGCCCAAACGTACGAGAGACCGATGAGAAAAATCGGGAAAACGAAACCCCCGATGTACTCGATGAATTCCTTCAAAGTATTCATGCCTTTCGAGGGTCAATCGAAAATGTTCCAAGCTTTCATTCTTCGGGAACAGGCACAGGCAAGGACGCACAGTGCGCAGACAGCGCGTCAAATTCCAAATTTGGGGCCTCAAAGCATCGCCGGGATTCTTCTGCCGTAAAAGGTTTCAAGCTTTTGAGCAGATCAGAAAAATCGGTCAGGGGAAAAGGATTAGGCTTCATATAACAACCATACATGGTTATCGGCGAGTTTTCGAGCCTTTCATTTCACTTCAGCGCACGGTGCAGGAAACGCAGGAAGTTGCCGCGGACGAAGTTTTGCGCGTCTTCGGCGCTGTGGCCACGAGCGCGCAGCATTTCGGGCAGGCGCCGCAGGTCGGCGATGGTGTCCACGTCCAGAGGCGTTTGTTCGCGGCCGTAGCCGCCGTCGAGATCGGAGCCGAGGCCGACATGACGGGCATCGCCCGCAATCTGGCAGATGTGATCAATATGATTGACGACTGCTTTCAACCGCAAACCGGTGGCTTCGGGCGTCGTTTGGCCCTGCACCCAGCCGGGCACCAGCATCCAACCATCGAGCGCGACGCCGATGACCGCATCGCGCCGCACCAAGGCGCGGATTTGTTCGTCGTTCAATTGCCGTTGATGCGGCACGAGCGCGCGGCAATTGTGATGGCTGGCCCAGATCGGCCCGGCGTAGGAATCCACCGCTTCCCAAAAACAAGCGTCGCTCAAATGCGTCACGTCAAGGATCAGGTTCAGGCGTGCCATTTCTGCCAGCAACTCGCGGCCGCGCCGCGGAAATCCGCCGGTCGTGCCGGTCCCCGGCGCATAAACTCCTGCGCCATAGTGGGCGGGGCCGACGGCGCGGAGGCCCTGCGCGTACGCCCGTTCCAGGTGGCCCAGTGTGACAAGCGAATCTGCGCCTTCAAGGCTGAGCAGGTAACCGATGGGCAAACGCTGGAGCGAGTCCTTATCGGCGTTCTGCCAGAGCGCGACGTGGCGCTCCAATTCGTCCCTCGAACGAATGGCGGCCAATTCGCCCGCCTCCTCCATGGCGTGGTACCAAGCCCGTTGCGCCTGAGTCATGGCCCAGGCTTGCGCCGCCGAGGACCAGCTCGCAACCACCGTTTGTCCATCATTATGATTTACTCGCGCAATTTGCGTGGCCACGACCAGGCCGATGTGGCCGCGCCGCAATTCCGGCAAACAGACGGTGCCGTGGCCCCGGCCTGGTTTGTCCTTCAGGCCCATTTCGGCCGCGCGGATTTCCGCGATCGGGCGGGTCAGGTCGCGATTCCATTCCAAGACATTGAGGGCCAGGTCGAGGTGGGCATCGACGAGAAAAAGTTCGCTCATACGAGCGCGTTGGCCAGCAGGGTCAACGCCAGGCCGGCCACGCCGATGATCGTTTCGCACATCGTCCACGTGCGCAGCGTCTGCCCAACTGTCAAACCGAGGCATTCCTTGACGATCCAAAATCCGCCGTCGTTGAGATGCGAAAGAAACAGGGAGCCGCAACCCATGGAGATGACCAGCAGTTCCACATTGGTCCCGGGATGCAACGCCACTTCGGGCGCCATCAAGGCCGCTGCGGTGGTAATGGCGACTGTCGCCGAACCGGTGGCGACCCGGATGAAGGCCGAAACCAGCCAGCCATAAACCAACAACGGCAAATGCGCGCTTTGGGCAAACGAACCCATCGCCGCCGCCGACCCGCTCACCTGCAAAACCCGCGCGAACCCGCCGCCGCCGCCCACAATCAAGACCGCCATGCCGATCGACGCGACGGATTCCTCGGTAAATTTCGACAATTGCACGCCGCTGAATCCGCATTTTGTCCCAAGCGACCACAGCGCAAACAGCACCGAGATCAACAGCGCGATGGAAGGGTTGCCGATGAAAGCGGCGATGTCCCGCCCCATTGTATCCGCTGGCAGCACCAACTCACCAATCGTCCCCGCCATGATCAAGAGCACCGGCAGCAGCATTGAAAACAGAGTCAAACCGAAATCCGGCCAGCGCCGGCCCGGTTCGAGCGGCAGTACGGCGATCTCCGGCGTCGCTACCACAACATGCCGGCTGGCCCACCGCGCAAAGAGCGGCCCCGCAATTGCCGCCGTTGGCAATCCTAGCACCAGCGCCCAAAGCGCAACCTTGCCGGCATTGGCGTGCAACGCATGAATGGCCACCACCGGCCCAGGATGCGGCGGCATCAGCCCGTGCATGGTGGAGAGACAGGCCAGCAGTGGAATGGCCAGTTGCACAAAGGGCCGGCGCGTCTCACGGGTGAGCGTTTGCAAAATCGGGGCCAGCAGAATCAGGCCGACCGCAAACCATGTTGTCAAACCCACCACCAGGGCCAGCGTCATCACGCACAAGCCAATCCGGTCCGGGCCGAAAAACGCGACCATTCTTTTGGCCAGGACTTCCGCGCCGCGCGATTCGGCCAGCAATTTGCCCAGCATCACTCCCAGGCAAATGACCGCCGCGACGCCGCCCAGCGTCGCCCCCAGCCCATCCTGGAAGGCCACCGCGACAGTCAACAATGGTTTACCCGAACCCGCACCCACCAGCAACGCGGCTATGAGCAGCGCGAGAAAGGCATTGAGCCGGAGCTTCATCACCAGCAGCACCAGCACGCCCACGCCCGCCAGCGCCAGCGCGATGAGGAACCATTGTGACGGCGTCATATCGTGAGCTTTCTGGCGCGCGCTTCAATCGGCCAGGAGCCGTCCAGCCGTCCCTGTTCCACGAGAATGGCTTCCGCGTGCAGGGCGACGGTCGGGCAAATGTGCCATGGCACGGCCAATAGTTTGTCCCCAACGGCGAACCGGCGCGCCTGCGGCGTTTTCAACACAAGATGTTCCTCGCTGTGCATCACCGCTTCCGCGTCCGGCAGGTCCGGGAAGAAAACCCGCGGGTGCGGCATTTCCGAAGCTACCGCCTTGTGGCCCAGATCAAGGCAAAGACGGTCCTCCGCCGGCTTGCTCACGACGCGTGTCAAGAGGACTGCCGCATTTTGAAATTCGAGATCGGGCAGAATGGTGGCGTAGCAGGCGTCCCACAGCACCGAGGTGCCGGGGCTGCACTCCACGTCGCGCCGGGCGGCGTGGAAGGGAAAAGTCGGCGTGCCGCCCGCGACCACGCGCGGCACAGGCAGGCCGAGTCCGCGCAATTCATCGCGCAAAGCCAGCACCGGTGCAATCCCCGCCGCGCAAGCCGCCGCCCGCTCCTTTGGATCAGGAATTTGCAAATGGCCATCATAAGCGTGCAGCCCGCCCGCGATGATTGACCGGAGTCCAACCAATTCGCGATAAGCCGCCACTGCCGCCGGTCCAGGCGGAAGGCCGGTCCGATGCTGCCCAATATCAATGTCAAGCAAAACTTCAATGCGTGTTCCCGCCTTGTCCGCGGCGGCGGCCAGGGCGCGCCAGGCGCTGGGGTCATCGGCCACGGTGGAAAAATTCGTGCCGGGATATTTTTGCTGCAGCGCGAGCCACCGTCCGACATTGGGCCCGACCAGCGGATAGGCGACAAGGACATCGGGCGCGCCCGCCTTGGCGCACATTTCCGCTTCGGCGATGGTGGCGCATTTGAAGCGCGTGATGCCGAGAGCCAGTTGCCGTTGAATGAGACCGGGCAGCTTGTGAGTTTTGACATGGGGCCGCAGGCGTTCAGTCCCTCCCGCCACCGCAACCATTTTAAGCAAATTCGCCTGGATGGCATCCAGACCGAACACCAGGGCGGGAGAAGGGACATCCTCCAAAACGGCGGCTTGGACCCAGGCGATATTGAACGACGGCTTCAAAAGCATTACACCAGCCCAGTTCATTATTACCGCCCAAAAATGTCAATCAAAAGACTGCCGGGCTTACGTCGGACGGATATAAAAAATGCGATTGCGCGGGATTAATTCCCACTGATAATCACTTGCCACTTTCGGAAGGTTTTTCCGGATCGGTTCCGAATAATCTGCGCCGAAGCGATGTTGGATTCTGACGAAGATCCAGAATGGCTGCTACGACCAGGCCTTTCGGCTGTAATTGATAGAATATTCCAAACGGAAAGTTCTTGAGGAGCATCCTGCGGTAAGGCCCTTGATAAACAGGCGCAATCTCGGGATATTCACGCAAGAGCGTAAAGGCGGCATCCAATTGTCGCATGAACACTTCGCCTCGTCCGGCTTGATATTCCTCATAGCGTCCGAAGGCGGTTTGAATGTCGAGGTCGGCCTACAGGAGTAGAATCAACTCGGTCATGGCAGCGGGCCAAGAACCCGCTCCTTGACGGCTTCCCACGTCGTGAACTCGGTGGGATGCTGTCGGAAATGCTCCATGCGCCGATCCAGTTCAGAAATAATTTCCGGTGAAACGGGCACCTCCGAAGGATGCGCTTCGAGGTCATTCCACAGCTCCGAAACAAAAATAAGCTTCTCGGAAGCAGAAAGCCGCTGCACGTCTGGAAACTTCTCAAGAATCATAACGAAAGTATAGCGGCCTTCTTTGATTTTGCAATGACAAAGAGAGCAAAGAGAATAGCTTGGAACTAGATTTTGAGCAGTGAAAGGGTCATGAAAGCGACAAGTCCAGGAAATGGTATTCGCTTATTTTCCTTACCATTTGTGTGGCTTCATGCGTTGAGGAAATAGCCGCGCTGCTTCTCGGTGATGGGTAGGTTGAGTTTTTCCATGACTTGCAGCATGTCTTCCCAGACTTTGCGCTTCTCGCTCAGGGCTTGATTGCGGAGCAGATAGGCGGGATGAAAGGTCGGCATGAGCGGGATGTCGCGGAAAACTTGAAACCGACCGCGCAATCTTCCGATGCCGTCGGTTTTTCCAAGCAAACCTTCAATGGCTGTGGCCCCCAGCGCGACGATGACTTTGGGCCGGATCAAATCGATTTGTTCAAGCAAATACGGGAGGCAGGTTTTCATTTCGTCGGCGGTGGGTTTGCGGTTGCCACTCAGTTTGCCCGGAGTGTCGGGACGGCATTTGAGGATGTTGGCGATGTAAACCCGCTCACGGCTAAATCCCATCGTTTTGATGATGCGCGTCAACAATTGCCCGGCCGCGCCTACGAACGGCTCGCCTTGCTGGTCTTCATCCGCCCCGGGCGCCTCACCGACGAACATCAGTGTGGCATGAATGTCGCCCACGCCGAAGACCACGTTTTTCCGGGTGCAAGCCAGGTGCGGACATTTCACACAAACGGTCGCGCGAGCGCGCAGATCGGCCATGGCGGTTTCAACGTCGGCAGTTGCAGGAGCAGGCGCGGACACAATGGAAATCGTGGGCGTGGGGGACGGCTTGAACGATGGGGCCTCCTTCAATTGCCGCAAGGTCTCGCTCTCGACAGTTAGGAAACGGACGCCGCCAGCTTTGAGTTCTTGCAAATGCCGTTCAGTGGATTCGAGGACGCGCGTGTAATCATTCATCACGCCGCCATTGTAGCCGCCCGCGACGGTCCGGCACGGCAATCTTGTTAATTGTTGTTCACCGGAAATTCACAGGAGCCTAGCTCAACCGCATGGGCATGACGACGTAGAGGAAGGGGCCGTTGATTTTTAAAACGCCGGGACTCAACTCGTCAATCAGTTCCAGGAAAACTTCGTCTTCGGTCAATGCGCTCAGAGGGTCAACCAAGTAGGCGGGGTTGAAGGCGATGGCCATTTCCTTGCCCTTGTAGTTGATCGCCATGCTTTCCCGGGCTTCGCCGACTTCGGGAGAATTGGCGGTGATGGCGAGATTGTTGAGGCCGGCAGTCATTTTTACGGAGTTAGCCTTGTCGCTGGTCATGATTTGAGCGCGGCGGACGGCGGCCAAAAGCTCTTCGCGCGGCAGGGCGATTCTTTCCTTGGTTTCACTGGGAATGACCTGCCGATAATTGGGATAATTACCTTCAACAAGTTTTGAAACCAAGAGGACGGAAAAGCCCTTGTCATCGTTAAGGGTAAGGGCGACCTGATTCTCGCTCAACTTCAATTCGACGTCGCCTTTATCGCCAAGGAGACGGTTCAATTCGTTTACGGCTTTGGTCGGGATGATGAATTCGCCCTGGCTGTTCTTCGGAATATCCACTTCTTCATCCACCAAAGCGAGACGCCGGCCATCAGTGGCGACCATTGTCATTTTTTGTTCCTTCAGGCTGATAAAAATTCCGTTGAGGACGTAGCGAGACTCGTCGGTGGAAATGGCGAATGAAGTCTTGCGCAACATTCCCTTGAGTTTTTCCTGCGGCAGCGTGATTTTCTTGTCTTCTTTTAAAGTGTGGATGGGGGGAAATTCATCGGCGCTTAACCCGTGAATTTTATAAAACGACGCCCCCGCCCGGATGCTGCACGCATGTTTTTCATCCACCTCCAATTCAATCTCCGGGCTGGTCAATTCGCGGACCACGCCAAAAAATCTTTTAACCGGCACGGTGGTTGCGCCCGGTTTCTTCACCTTTGCCTCAACGGAACAAGTGATGGAAACATCCAGGTCGGTTGCGGTGAATTCGAGTTTGTTATTGGCGGCCCGCAACAAAACGTTGGAAAGAATGGGAAGTGTTGTCCGTGTGCTGACGATGTTTTGCACCGACTGCAATCCGTGAATCAACTGATCTTTGGCTATGGTCAGATTCATGCGCCCTCTTAATAGTATGTATCTTTAAATAAAGGAAGATTATTAATAAGGGGTGTGAATAAGGGAAAAATTCGGTGGTGTCAAGGGCAGGAAGAACGACTTGTGACGAATTTTTAATGTGAAGAAGCTGCCGCCAGAAAACTCTGAGGAATGAAAAACCGGACTTATTGGCGAAAGGAACAAACAATTCACAAGCAACTCAATAGTGAAGCACGCGGTTGATAACATTTTTCAAAACGCCAGCGGCAATTTGAACTTTTTCCAGGGTGGAGTCGCGGCCCAGCGAAAAACGGACGAGGGAATTTGCCGAGTTTTTATCCACACCCATCGCGCTCATGACGTGCGACGGTTCGAGCGACCCGGCTGAACACGCCGACCCGCTCGAAGCGCAAATCCCCTCCATATCCAAACCCGCCAGCAGCGTGATGCTATCACATCCCGCGACGGTGATAGCCACCGTGTTGGAAAGCCGATTGCGCAATGAACCGCGAAACGCGACGCCTTCCAGCGACTGGACAGAATTAATGAGATGGTTCGTCAATGGAAAAAGTTTATCCGATTGAAAAACAGGCGTTTTAACAAACCGTTCCATCGTCTCGGCCAGCCCGATGATGGCGGGGACATTCTCGGTGCCGGCGCGGCGTTCATTTTCATGCCCGCCGCCGAAAATGATGGGATCTGGGAGAAGCGGAGACTTGATAAAAAGAGTTCCGGCGCCCTTTGGCCCGTGCAACTTGTGGGAACAAAAGGATACCATGTCAGCGTTGAACTGATGAATGTCCTCGAACGGCTCCTTGCCAAAACTCTGCGCCGCGTCGGTATGAAACAGAACGCCGCGAGCACGGCAGATTTCCCCAAGTACCGACACAGGCTGGATCGAGCCCGTTTCATTATTGGCCGACATGATGGAAACCAGCGTGGTATCTGCCCGAATCGCTTTCTTCAAATCGTCCGGCGAAACAATCCCTTCCGCATCGACGGGCAGATAAGTGACGTCAAACCCCTCTTTCCTGGCCAGATATTGGCAGCAATCCAGAACGGCGTCGTGCTCGATGGAAGAAGTGATCACATGACGGCCCTTCTCGCGCAACAATCTGGCCGCGCCCAATACCGCGAGGTTGTTGCTCTCCGTGCCGCCGCTCGTAAAAACGACTTCGCTCGGCTTGGCGCGCCAGACCGTGGCGACACGATCGCGCGCGTCATCGAGCAAGGCGCGAGCCTTGCGGCCGACGTGATGGACGCTGGAGGGATTGCCAAAAATTTCCCCCCAAAACGGCAACATGGCCTCGCGCACCGCCGGGTCGAGAGGCGTCGCTGCATTGTAATCAAAGTAGATTGTTTTCACGGATCAACCTCATTCGGATTGAGATTAGAATTAGCCTCAGGAAAAAGCAATTGAAGCTTGGCGGTGAGGCGAGGATTTGGGGAATCCTCCTTGTCTTTCCGGGGCGGCGGGGCTACATTAAAGCCGCAATGAGCTTGGTTGAAATTGAAGCTGAATTGGAGCACTTGGGTCCGGATAAACTCCGCCATCTCGCCTTAAAATCATGGAAGACATTTGTGGAGAAGGAACGACGCCAGGACGGGATCAACGAGTGCGACGAGGATGATCCGCGCTTGCTGGCCGCCTTGGACGAAGCGATTGCGAAAGCCGATGCAACTCCACGGCAGGGGCATTCAGCGCACGACGTTCGGACCCGTTTGGATGAATGGACTACAAGGTAATTGCCAAGGAGTCATTGGGCCGCATGTCTGGCCCATTGCACGAGGCGCGCCCGCTGCTGGTCGGTGAGCCGGGAGTTCGGATGCATCAAGGCATAACTGGGCACCGGCATGTCCCCGTCTTCCACGGCGTTGGCGATACGACGCCATCGTTTGCGGACCCACGCCGGATGGTCATACGGCCATTTGGAAAAATTCAGCATGGAACGCCCGCCGTCAACGTGGCTGGCAATCCTCCAGGAGAAGGGGGCAATCCCGCTGTACCACGGCCATTTGGTTTCGTAGGAATGGCAGTTGTAACAGGCATTTTTGACGAGGGCGGCGATATCCGGCGGAGGCGGGTTGGTGGCCAGCAAATCGCTTCCAGCGAGAACAGGCGGATTCGTCAGCGGCGGGCTTGTCAACTGCAAGGCAGCCGCGCCCCATATCACTGCCACCAGGCCCCATTTGAATATTTTCTGCATCCTCGACTGTGATCTTATCCATGTTCACGACGTTTGTAGATACAAGAAGGTGGAAAACATACATGCAATGCAATGGTGGAATCCCGCCGGTAAAATTATCTTTTTCCTGTCGCTGCCAGCCGTTAGCTTCAACTCGTGAACCAACCTGCTCTCATCACGGGTGCGTCGCGCGGCATCGGGCGCGGCATCGCGCTGGAATTGGCGGCGCTGGGCTGCGATCTTGTGGTCAATTATGCCAGCAACGAGCAGGCGGCGCGGCAGGCGGCCACGGATTGTCTTGCCCTCGCGCAAACCCACGGGAAAAAAATCCGCGCCGAAGTTTTTCAAGCCGATATTTCGAAGGCGGCTGACCGCGAGAAATTGATTGGATTTGCCAGGTCGAAGTTTGGACGTTTGGATTTGTTGGTGAACAACGCCGGGGTCGCGCCGGTGGTGCGGGCTGATATTCTGGAGGCGGGCGAAGAGAGCTTTGACCGCCTCATCGCCATCAATGTCAAAGGGCCGTATTTCCTTACCCAGCTTGCCGCGAAGTGGATGATTGAACAGAGCGCGTCCGCCCGCGAGACCGCGGCCGAATATCAGCCCAAAATCATCACCATCTCATCCATCTCCGCTTACACGGCCTCCACGAATCGCGGTGATTACTGCGTGGCCAAGGCGGCGCTTTCGATGCTCACGCCGCTTTACGCCGCGCGGCTGGCCGAATATGGAATCAACGTTTACGAGATACGCCCCGGCATCATCGCCACCGATATGACCGGGCCGGTGAAGGAAAAATACGACAAACTCATCGCCGATGGGTTGACTCCGATCAAACGCTGGGGCGCGCCCGCAGATGTTGGCAAGGCGGTCGCCGCCATCGCCGGGGGCCTGCTGCCGTTCAGCACGGGCGAAGTGCTCAACGTGGACGGCGGATTTCATTTGCGAAGACTTTGAACGGCTCAACCACAAAGCACCATGCCACTGAGAATTGACTACGACCTAACCCCGCAAGGGCTTGTCCGCAAAATCGAGCGCGTGTTCGAGCTTTCCGGGCAAAAAATTCTCGCCTCGGAAAAAAACTGGAAGCCGGGCCAGCCAACCCTGGTGTTCACCGTGAAAGGCCGATACACCTCGCGCGGCTGGACCGAATGGACGCAGGGCTTTCAATACGGCTCGGCCCTGCTGCAATTCGACGCGATGGGCGACGAACGATTTCTGGAGATTGGCCGGCGCGGAACGGTCGGGCGCATGGCGGCGCACGTTTCGCACATGGGCGTGCATGACCATGGGTTCAACAATATTTCAACCTACGGCAATCTTCTGCGGCTCATGCGCGAGGGAAAGATTTCGCGCAACGAAGACGAAAAGAATTTCTACGAACTGGCGCTGAAAGTCAGCGGCGCGGTGCAGGCGGCCCGCTGGACAAAACTGGCCGACGGCACCGGTTTCATTCACAGCTTCAACGGCCCGCACTCGCTGTTCGTGGACACCATTCGCTCCTGCCGCTCCCTGGTTGTCGCGCATCAATTGGGCCATGTGCTGATGGGTGAGCAGGATGAGCGGATATCGTTGTGGCAACGCTGTGTCGAACATGCTTTGAACACCGCGCGTTACAATGTTTATTTTGGCAAAGGCCGCGATGTCTATGATGTGCCTGGCCGCACGGCCCACGAAGCGGTGTTCAACGTGACCAGCGGCAGCTTTCGTTGTCCGAACTCCCAGCAGGGTTATTCGCCGTTCAGCACTTGGACACGTGGACTGGCCTGGGCGATTTGCGGTTTCGCGGAGCTATTGGAATATACTTCGACCCTTTCAGCAAAAGTTCAAGGCGTGTTGGCCGAAGCCGCGACTGTCACTGCCGGTTTCTATCTCGATAACTGCTGCGCCGACGGGATTCCGATGTGGGACACCGGCGCGCCGAACCTGCACCGGCTGCCGTCAAACTATTTGAGCAAGCCATCGAATCCTTACAATGCGTGGGAGCCAGTGGACAGTTCCGCGGCGGCCATCGCCGCGCAAGGTTTCGTCCGGCTCGGTAATTTTCTGGCCTCTCGCGGTGACAAGAAGGGCGGCGCGCGCTACCAACAAGCGGGCTTGACGATGGCGCGCGCGCTTTTCTCCGAGCCTTATCTTTCCACCAACCCGCGGCATCAGGGGCTGCTGCTCCATTCGGTCTATCATCGTCCAAACGGCTGGGATTATATCGCGCCCGGCCAGAAAGTGCCGAACGGTGAAAGTTCCATGTGGGGCGATTACCATTTGCGCGAATTGGCGTTGTTGATCTTGCGTGAAGCGCGCGGCGAGTGCTACCTGACGTTTTTTGATTACACGAAATAGATTTTCCGCCGCCTTACCCAGAGAATTTATGCCCGAACCGTTCAAGCTCACCCGCATTCCATCGCTCAAAAAGGTGGAAGATTTCCGCAGGCACGTCGCGTCGCTGGGGATTGATCTGCCGTGCGAGGATGCGATTGTCAGCGGGGCGTCATCACCCCTCGCGCAGCCGCTCGATGGCGTGACCATTAACGGCAAGCGCATCGGCAATCGTTGGGTGGTTCACCCGATGGAAGGATGGGACGGCACGACCATAGGCGGCGTGACCGACGAAGTTCGCCGGCGCTGGCAGCGGTTCGGCCTGAGCGGCGCGAAACTGATTTACGGCGGCGAGGCGATGGCCGTGCGCCCGGATGGCCGCGCCAACCCAAACCAACTCATCATCAGCGAGCAGAATAAAAAAGATCTGGCCGGCATTCGTGAAACATTGGTTCAGGCTCATCGCGAACTTCATGGCGCCACCGAAGATTTGGTCATTGGCTTTCAACTCACGCATTCGGGGCGGTTTTGCAAGCCGAACGACAAGAAGCGCATGGAGCCGCGCGTGGCGTATCGGCATCCGATCCTGGACAAAAAATTCCACGTCACGAGCGATGCGCAGATGTTTGCGGATTCCGAAATCGAGGAATTGATCCAGTGCTACATCCGCGCGGCCAGGGTGGCTTGGGATGCGGGCGCGGATTTCGTGGACATCAAGCATTGCCACGGCTATTTGCTACACGAGTTTTTAAGCGCGTTCACGAGGCCGGGCCAGTACGGCGGAAGCTTCGAGAATCGCACCCGGATTTTGCGGGACATTATCGCGGGCATTCGCGCGGACGGAAACAAGATTGAGTTGGGCGTGCGCTTGAGCGCGTTTGACTTTGTTCCGTTCAAGCCGGACCCGGCGGTGTCGCAGCCGGGGAAACTGGGCCCGGGAATTGCGGAGGATTTTTCGCATTGCCTGCCATATCGTTACGGCTTCGGCGTGGACCAGAACAATCCGGTGGAATACGATTTGACTGAGCCGATCCGCTTCGTCGAGTTGTGCGGCGAACTTGGCGTGAAGATTTTGAATCTCAGCGCCGGTTCGCCTTATTATAATCCGCACATTCAACGCCCCGCCGCGTATCCGCCGAGCGACGGCTACCAGCCCGCGCACGATCCTCTCATTGACGTCGCCCGCCAGATTAACGTCGTCCGCCAGCTCAAGGCCCGCACGCTGAAGAATCTCGTAGTGGTGGGGACGGCATACAGTTATTTGCAGGAGTACCTGCCGCACGTCGCGCAATTCGTCGTGCGCCAGGGCTGGACGGACATGATTGGCCTGGGCCGCATGATGTTGAGTTATCCGGAGATTCTTTCCGACGCGACCAGGCGCGGCTTGCTCACACCCAAATTCATCTGCCGCACCTTCAGCGATTGCACGACCGCGCCACGCAACGGGCTGATCAGCGGTTGCTATCCGCTGGATAAATATTACAGCGCCAAACCGGAGTTCCAAAAATTGAAGGAAGTCAAAAAATCCACCGGCGCCTGAAAGCCCTTTCCGGCACTGGCGTCGATTTCCATATAAAAGAAGAGGCGCCGCCTTACCGAAGTGAGCAAAAAGAGCCAGAAACGCAAAGGTTGATAGATAGGTCCAGAAAATCGGTAACACGGTAACAACTGTTTATAGTCAACGACTTCTAAGAAACACATTTTGCAATATATTGTACATGAGCAAGTTACATATACCCACAAAATTACAAAAAGGAAATGCCGCAAAGTCAGTTTCTTTAACAATGAGCGTCCCATCCCGGACGT
>Ga0182024_10001657_pt1 | contig 56612 bp, 48 predicted proteins | sample P32metaG_FD_120480 | JGI IMG/M metagenome (GOLD analysis project Ga0182024, IMG submission 120480) | Permafrost microbial communities from Stordalen Mire, Sweden - P3-2 metaG (Illumina Assembly) | ecosystem: Environmental > Terrestrial > Soil > Wetlands > Permafrost | place: Sweden: Stordalen...
GCCGGCGGAGACGAAGGTGGCCGTCGTATTGGCGACTGTGCAGATGGAGGTCGTGGTGGATGCGAAGGTGACGGGAAGACCGGAGGTAGATGTGGCTGAGAGGGTGAGAGGCGTTCCTACGGTTTGGGCAGCGATGGGGTTGAAGGTGATGGTCTGTGCGGTCAGGGGCTTCGAGTTGACGGTGAAGCTCTGCGAAACGGGCGTGGCTGCGGCGTAGGTAGAATTGCCCGCTTGCGTGGCTTGAATTGAGCAAGTTCCGGCGGCGATGAAGGTGGCGGTTGTGTTGGCAACCGTGCAGATAGGGGTCGTCGTGGATGCGAAGGTAACGGGAAGACCGGAGCTGGCGGTGGCTGTGAGGGGCAGCGCTGTTCCGACGATTTGGGCGGCGATTGTGTTGAAGGTGACGTTCTGCGCGGTCAGGGGGGCGGAGTTAACTGTATTTAAGGGTGCAGTACATCCTGTTAAAAATACCGCCGCCACGACGACAAGGCACTTGCAACATTCCCGCATGACCGCGCCTTTATCTTTCCTGTTGCCGATTCAGTCTATTCCAGATGGGCCACGACTTGCATAGCTCCCCCGCCTGATGAGCTTGTCAAGCGAGCGTCATCGATGGCCGGTGGAGCGACGCCCTCGTTAAATGGACTGTGAACTGCCGTCCTATTAACGCAGCAATCTCTGTGCCAAATATGCGGGTCGATGCTATGAGAATCCATAGGTCTTAGAATGTTTGACTTGCTAAAACCTTTAGTGAGGGAATGGACTCAGAGTTTCGGAAAGGGAGGGGCTGGCAATGTAGTTTTTACAGACGCATTCATCTTTTTTACACCCTTGGATGCACTACCGGCTCGGGAAGGTAATCTCCAACTTAGAGCCATTTCTGAATTAGCCTGAAAAGACCCTGCGCTCTCATCCCACCGCCGCGCGCGGTTCCACCTTTCTGGTGGTGATGGTCAATGTGGCCGCGGTTAACTCCGGGCCGTCCCAGCCTTCCTTGGCCGCCTCGATATGAATCTCACCTGGCTGCTTGGTGGATTGCACGATGACCTGCGCAAGTCCATTGAAGAGCGAGCGCTTAGGCTCCTTGTCGCTCTCCTGGCAGTTAGGGTCGCCGTTGCCTACGCCGATGAGCGAGCCTTCGCCCGAGACCTTGAAGCCGATGAGGTTGCCGGCCGTCGGAACGGGACGGCCTTCCTTGTCCAGCGCTTCCACTTTCAAGATCGCGATGTCTTCTCCGTCCGCATCGATCTCGGTCCGATCCGCCGTCAGCCGGATGGCCACCGTCGGCCCGGTCGTCTCCCGCTTCTCGGTCAGCACGATTTTCCCGTTCCCCGTTCCGAATCTTGTCCCGCGCGCTTCAATGGAGCCGGCTGCGTACTTTACCTTCCATTCCACGTGCCCGAGGCGCGGAACTTTCTGGCTACCCAGGCTCTTGCCATTCAGAAACAGCTCGACCTCGTCCAGATTCGAGTGGACCCACACAGGGATCTCTTCGCCTTCCCGGCCCTCGAAGTTCCAATGCGGAAACAGATGCAGCACCGGCTCGGCGCTCCACCAGGATTTGTAGTAGTAGAACGTGTCCTTGGGAAAGCCGCACATATCGATCACGCCGAACTGCGAGTTGATCGAGGGCCATCCATAAGGTGTTGGCTCGCCGCGATAATCGAAGCCCGTCCACATAAAGCCACCGGCCTCCCAGTCGCGCGCCGCGTAGAACTTCCACCACTCTTCTGCGGTCTCTCCCCAGCGCGCCGGATTCACATCGTAGGCGCTCTCCGTGTTGCGCAGCGGATCGGTGGAGTAAACGCCGCGCGTGGAGAATGCGCTGGCGGTTTCAGAGCCATAGATGGGCCGCGTGGGATTCTTCTTGTGAAAATCATCGGGAAACTTCAGTTCATAGTTGAAGCCGACGATATCGAAGGCCTCGGAGACGCCTTTTGCATTGTCACCATTGACCGCTGCTGAAACCACGCGCGTAGGATCGAGCTCGTGGCATTTGCGCACCATGGTTGCGGCGATCCTGGCACCTTCTTCGGCCATTTCATTCTGAAGTTGCCACTCCTCGTTGCCGATGGACCACAGGATGATCGACGGCGAGTTGCGATAGCGCTTGACCATCGCTTCCAGTTGCGCCAAACCTTCGGGATTCGAACTCATCTGCCGCGTCTCGCACATCATCATCATGCCCATGCGGTCGCAGGCCTCGACCCACTCCGGCGTCGGCATGTTGTGCGAGGTGCGCACGGCGTTGCAGCCCATCTGGCGCAGTACGCCGAGACGGAACCGCTGCAGGCGGTCGGGCAACGCCGCACCTACGCCGGCGTGATCGTGGTGGTTACAGGTGCCCTGTAGCTTAAGAGACTTGCCGTTGAGGAAGAATCCCTTGCCGGCATCGAAGACCGCCGTGCGCACGCCGAAACTTATGCGCTCAGCGTCGCGCGTCTTGCCGCCGGTGTTGATTGTCACGATGGCGGAATAAAGGTTGGGAGCGTCCACCGACCAGAGGACCGGGCTATCGAGCTTCGCAGCCGCCGTGAACGTGGCCGCACCGTCCACTGCGATCGATTGCGCGGGGGCTTCGGCGGTGGCTACGGTTTTGCCCGCAGCGTCAACAATCTGCCAGCTCACCTTTGTGTTCTCAGCCTGCTTGCCTTCGCTCACGACGACCGTGCTGAGAGTCAGATTGGCAGCATCGCCTTTCAGATCGGCGCGCACGTAGCTCTCCCACTTGCCCAGATGGAGCGCATCGGTCTTGGTGAGCCAGACATGTCGGTAGATGCCGGCGCCCTCGTAGAACCAGCCATCGCCGAAACTGGCGTCCACGCGCGCCACGATGTAATTCTTCGCGCCGTAGTTGAGAAAGTCCGTCAGATCGAAGCGGAAGGGTGCATAACCGTTGTCGTTGCGGCCGATGAAGCAGCCATTCACAAAGATTAGGACATCACGAAATGCGCCGTCGAACTCGACCGCGATGCGACGGCCGAGGTCGCTGGCCGGAATCTCGAACTCGCGGCGGTACCAGCCCACACTGGTCTCCGGATAGCGACGGCCAAGGGGCTTATAGCCGTGCGATTTCTGCTCCTCGTCGCGCACAAACGGCAACTCGACCGCCCAGTCGTGGGGCAGGTTGAGCGCGCGCCACTTCGAGTCGTCGAATTTGGCCTTTGCAAAAGCGAAGTCGCCGGTTTTGGCAAAGTCTCCCTGGCCGTTGCCGAATCCGAGATCGCGGGCCGGGTCGCTGCCGTGGCCGAACATGAACTTCCAGCCGAAATCGAAGAGCAGTTGCTGGCGCGGCGCCAGGGCAGCCGAATCAGTTTCCGGCCCACCGGCGAGTAGTGCGCCTGTCCGTCCCCAGGCTGAGCGGGCCAACAAAGAGGAAGCCGAAAGGGCGACTCCGGAACAAAGCAGGTGGCGACGCGAGATGCCAGCCATGAATAGCCTCATTTCAAAAACAGTCTTGCCGCACGCTACGTCTCAATCGGGTGCGGGTAGCAACGCCGAACTATAAATCAGCGGGCGCCCGCCAGTAAACGGTTTCATGCCGGACAAAAGCTGGTCATGCCCGCAGCCATCGCTCCAACGCAATGAGGTTCTTCGCCAGGCACGCCAATGTGGTAGATTCAAGATTGCAGACCACCCCAGGAGAGATGGCCGAGTGGTTTAAGGCGCACGCTTGGAAAGCGTGTGTACTTTAACGAGTACCGTGGGTTCGAATCCCACTCTCTCCGCCATAAAATAACATCCCTCCCACACTCCGACAACGAACCAACCTCACGTTTCCGGCGGATGCCTTACGGACACTCGGCTGGTTGCGCGTGCTTGACTCGATTTTCCGGGTGTGCAAGGATTCGTAGTCGATGAGCAATCAATTCGAGGTGTTTCACGGAACGGACGGAGATAACATCCTGAGTATCATTCGGGACGGTTCAATGCGCCCTGATTCGAATCACGAGATTTACTACTCGATCTGGTTTGAAGACGTTCTGGCGCATGGTGCAGACTCGAAGAGAAAAGCGGCATTCGGATTCAAAGCACGGATTCAACTCCCCGCTGGTGCGTCCCAAAGGCGAGAGTCCCGATCTGGGAACCCCATAGCCATCATCGTGACGACCGCGCTTCCATTGCCAACTGAAATTCTTGAGCTTTATGTAAGGCCCGCAAACGCGACCAGCATTGAGATAGTACGGGGCATCGAGGCGATCAAAGGACACCTTCTTCGATATTGAGCGCGGGGCACTCCGAATCCCGCTCTCTCAGATCCCCTTTCAGGACACTCCATCACAAAGAAAAATAAAATGTAGATCATAGCAAGCGCTATGATTTTGCATTTTTCTGCGTCATTGCTTCAGGGGGTCCAATGAATCTTTTTCATCGAGGAGGTTAGGCTTTGATTCAACTCAAGCGAATCCTGCCCCGCAAAAGCGAGCGGCTGATTCCACTTCAGGCTGAAACGCATTGTTTCGCTCGACTGTTTCGCGACCGCTGGCCAGCGCCTAGCCGGAACATCTCGAATTACTAAAATGACATCGTGCCGCGAGATTTTATTTTTATGCACGGCGCACGGACGATTCCATTCGGTTACTCTTGTGACAGACAAACCCACGCGCAGAGGAATGTTTTCGCATTCTCCCACGCCGCCCTGATACAGGAGCGTCTCGATGACTGCTGAATTGATCCACCGCCTTCACTTCGCCTTCACCATCACCTTCCACTATCTTTTTCCCCAGCTGACCATGGGGCTGGCATTGTTGATCGTCGTGCTGAAGTCGATTGCGCTGAAAACCGGCAGTGAGCAGTGGGACCGGGCTGCGCGCTTCTGGGGACGCATCTTCGCTATCAATTTCGTTTTTGGCGTGGTCACCGGCATTCCCATGGAGTTCGAGTTCGGCACCAACTGGGCGCGATTTTCGCGGCTCTCGGGCGGGGTGATCGGCCAGCCGCTGGCCATGGAGGGCGTGTTCAGCTTCTTTCTGGAATCGGCTTTTCTGGGCCTCTTCCTTTACGGTGAAAAGCGCATCTCGAAGCTGGCGCACTGGTTTTCAGCAGTGATGGTCTTCGTCGGGTCGTGGATCTCGGGATTCTTCATCATCGTGACCGATGCCTGGATGCAGCACCCGGTGGCCTACGATCGCCTGCCCAACGGCCAATTCGAGGTACTGAGCTTCTGGCAATTGCTGATGAATCCATGGGGCCTGCTGCAATACGCACACAATATGACTGGCGCGGTGATTACCGGATCGTTTGTGATGGCCGCTGTGGGCGCTTTTTATCTTCTGGAAGGCCGGCTGGAAGACTATGGACGCATTTTTCTGAAAGTCGGTGTCATCGCGGGTGTGGTCTCCTCAATTTTCATTATCTTTCCTACCGGCGATTTGCACGGCAAATACGTGGCGCGCAATCAACCGGCCGCTATCGCCGCAATGGAGGGCCTGTTCAAGACAGAAGATGGCGCGGGTCTGGTGCTGATGGGCCAACCGAATGAAGAGACAGGCCTGATTGACAATCCTATTGTGGTGAATAATTTGTTGAGCTTTCTCATTTACGGAACGACCAAGGCCGAAGTAAAGGGACTCGATCAAATTCCCCACGACCAGTGGCCCACGGCGCTGCCGTTGCTCTATTACGCCTACCACATCATGGCGGGCCTCGGAACCTGGTTTGCGCTACTGATGATCGTCTCCGCGTTTTTGCTTTGGCGGCAGCGGCTTTACACGGCGCGTTGGGCTTTGTGGGCGCTGCTGCTCAGCTTTCCCCTGCCTTATATCGCCAACACCGCGGGATGGATGACCGCCGAGCTGGGCCGCCAACCCTGGCTGATCTACGGACTGATGCGCACCAGCGAAGGCTACTCCAACACCGTCTCCGCCAGCAACGGCCTGTTTACGCTGATGGGCTTCATGGGGCTTTACCTGCTGATGGGTATCCTGTTCACTGTGCTGATCTATCGCGAAATCAGCAACGGGCCTGAGACCGTTGCCACCGGCGCGGTTCACGTTGATTGATGCTCTCCACTTGCGCTGATGAGATTGAGTAGGAGTTTTTGCCATGATGGGTTTTATCTGGTTCTGGCTGGTTGCCGTGATGATCGTGGGCTATGTCATATTGGACGGCTTCGATCTGGGCGTGGGCGTACTTCATTTGTTTCTGGTGCGCGATGAAACTGAGCGTCGCACAACGCTCGCCAGCATCGGCCCGGTTTGGGATGGCAATGAGGTTTGGCTGCTTGCCGGCGGAGGAACCCTCTACTTTGCCTTTCCGCTTCTGTATGCCTCGGCCTTCAGCGGCTTTTATATGCCCCTGATGATCGTGCTCTGGCTGCTGATCCTGCGCGGCGTGAGCATCGAGATGCGCAATCATGTCGAAGTAGGTGTATGGCGCGCACTGCTCGACGGACTCTTCGGCTTGTCCAGCGGTCTGCTCACCATCTTCTTCGGCGCAGCCCTCGCCAACGTCCTGCGCGGGGTTCCATTGCAGGCGGACGGTTATTTCTTTCTGCCACTCTGGACTAACTGGCAGCCCGGCCCGCATCCCGGCATTCTCGACTGGTACACGGTGATTGGCGGCCTCGTTGCGCTCGTTGCACTCACGCTTCACGGCGCTCTCTGGCTGACGATCAAGACTGCCGGCGAACTGGAGCAGCGCGCACGGCGCATCGTGACTCCACTGTGGATTGCGCTGGTTGCGCTGACGCTGGTCAGCCTTGCTGCTACGATCGCTGTGCGCCCGGCAAGCCTGGATAATTATTTCAACTATCCCGCCACCTTCGTGGTTCCCGTGGGTGTGATTGCGTCCCTGACCGCTATCTGGCTTTTCAACCGCAAAACTCAGCCGGTCAAGGCCTTTCTTTCTTCGTGCCTCTACCTGTTCTTTATGTTGGCCGGCGCCTGCTGGGGACTCTATCCGACACTGCTGCCCGCCACCACCGGCGCTGCGAACGACATCACACTGAGCCGCGCCATCTCCGGCTCGCACACGCTGGCCGTGGGTCTGGCCTGGTGGAGTTTCGGAATGCTACTGGCCGTCGGCTATGTCGTCTTTGTGTATAGCAAATTCCGCGGCAAAGTCGATCTGCAACTGGGTGACCACTGACGGCTTGAACAACCCGTTTGAACGGCTGAGATCAAATACGTCAATCCGCGGCCGCCTCCACTTCGCATGCACTTGACGGGCTTGGGACGGTTCCCTTCCCAGAGCCTCTGTAGCTGAAGACCATGGTGCGGTTCAACGCGGTTGCTGTCCATGCGGACTTCCATTGCACGCCAAATTCAAGCAAGAGGAATACGCTGGCGGCCATAAGGAATGCAAAGCACAGCAGGCCGGTTCCATAACTTCCTGAAATATCTTTGAGCGCTCCCAGAGCTGAGGGAAGAAAGAATCCGCCTAAACCGCCAGCCGCGCCGACGATGCCGGTGATGAGTTCAATATCTGCGGAAAAGCGCTGCGGGGCTATCTGGAAGATAGCGCCGTTACCCATTCCCAGCATACCCATGCAGAGGAATAACATGGGTACCACAACGGCAATTGGAGGCAGAGTGCTGACGCTCATGAGACACACTACGATGCAGGAAAACAATCCGAGTAACAGACGGTAGCCGCCAATCTTATCGGCAAGCCATCCACCTACCGGGCGAAGAAAACTTCCGGCTAAGACAACAATCGTCGTAAAATCGCCGGCCTGCACCTTGGTCAGATGATATTGGTCGTGAAAGAAGACAGATAGAAAGCTCGCCAAGCCTACAAATCCACCAAAGGTAAGACTATAGAGAAAGCACAGTCTCCATGTATCTCCCTGGCGCAGCAGCAGAGCATATTGGCTCCAGGGCTTAGGAGCGGAGATGGAAGGGCTGTTTTTGGCCAGGAGAAAGAATGTCATAAATACCAGTGCAACAGGAACCAGTGCCAGGCCAAAGACAAAGTGCCAGCCAAATTGCTGGGCCAGGCGCGGGCCAAAGAAGGTTGCAACGAGAGTACCAGAGTTACCCGCGCCGGCAATGCCCATAGCCAGCCCCTGGTGCTCAGGTGGATACCAACGGCCTGCCAGAGGAAGCGCAACGGCAAAGCTGGCTCCGGCGATTCCCAACAGGAAACCAATTAGATAGAAATGCCAAAGGGCGGTTGCATAGTGCCATCCGAGAATCAGTGGAATCAGCGTCAGGGCGAGTCCTGTAAGGCCTGCGCGGCGTCCGCCGATCCTGTCTCCCAGAAGCCCTAGAATGGGCCGGAAGAACGACCCACCTAGCAGGGGAATCGCCGTGAGCAAACCCTTTTGTGTTGCCGATAAATGCATTTGATCGGCGATGAATGGCGTCATTGGTCCGAATAGAACCCACACCATAAAGCTGACATCAAAGTAGAGAAATGCGGAAAGCAGCGTTGGCAAGTTGCCGCTTGCAACGAATGATTTCTTGTCCATTTTCGACCCTCCTGGAAAGTTAGGGATGAATTGAATTCGATCAAGCGTTCTGGCGTGCATGAAGTGAACTGCGCTCGACCCGCACGGCGCATTGCTTGTAGTTCGGTTCGCGCGAAATCGGATCGAATGCGCTTTGCGTGATCTGATTCGCATTGCTTTCGACAAAATGAAATGGAAGAAAGACCTGGCCGGGCGCGACGATTTCTGTAATACGCAGCTCAACCTTGCTGACACATCCGCGCGCCGAAGTTATATCGACGCGATCATGAGGACGCAGACCAAGCTTCTGGGCATCGATAGGATTCATCTCAAGCCATGCACGCGGTGACAAACGCTGAAGTATCGAAATGCCTCCAGTCTTCGTGCGCGTGTGCCAGTGCTCGACGGTGCGGCCGGTATTGAGCACGAAGGGATACTCCGTGCCGGGCTGTTCAGGGAACGGCGCCCATTGAGTGGGCAATAGCCGGGCGCGTCCGTCTTCAGTCTGAAATTCGCCATCGCTGTAGAGTCTGCGCGTGGCGGCCGGATTTACGGACTTATCTTGCGGAAATGGCCACTGGATTCCACCGTTCGATTCGATTGCGGCATAGGTCATGCCGGAGTAATCGCAAAGCCGCCCAGCAGTGACCTGCCGCCATTCATCGAATGCATCGCCGGGACTCTTCCAGCCGGAAAAGAGTTCTTCGCGGCATCCCAGGCGCTCGGCGACTGCAAGAAAGATATGGAAATCGCTTCGCGCCTCTCCTGGCGGATTCACTGCTGCATTAACCTTGCTGACGCGGCGCTCGGAGTTGGTATACGTCCCTTCCTTTTCACCCCAGATGGCGGCTGGAAGCAGCAGATCGGCTAACTCTGTTGTAGGCGTCGGATGAAAGCCATCCTGCACCACCAGAAAATCCAGATTGCCCAAGGCGTGTTTGAGGACGTCGATGTTGGGAAACGAGACCAACGGATTTGTGCCGATAATCCAGAGTGCGCGAATCTTACCGGCGACGGCGGCTTCGATAATATCGGGATAGGCAAGACCGCGCTTTGCGGGAATACGATCGACAGCCACGTTCCACAATCCCGCCAACTCCTGACGATCGTCGTCCGACTCGAATTTGCGATAGCCGGGGAGTCCCGATGCAAATCCAGCTTCGCGTGTGCCCATCGCGTTGCACTGCCCGGTGATGGAAAAGGGCGATGCTCCCGACCGACCGATGTTGCCGGTGAGCAGCGCGAGATTATTGATGGCGTTGACGGTCTCGGTGCCTTTAGTGCTGTGATTGACCCCCATCGTCCATCCGATGAATGCGGCCTTTGCCTTGCCGTATAACAACGCGACCTTATGAATCAGCTCCGGCGCGAGACCCGTGATTTTCGAGGCATACTCGAGCGTGTAGTGCTCTAATGAGGCGCGGAGCTCATCAAACCCTGTTGTGTGCTGTTCTACATACTCCTTGTTATAAAGCTCTTCATCGATGAGAATGCGCAACATGGCATTGATCAGCGCAAGATCAGAGCGCGGTTTTACCGGGAGAAATATGTCGGCCATCATCGCCGTTTTGGTGACACGCGGGTCGACAACAATCAGCGTCCGTGTCGGGTTGGCTTCGAGACGCATGCACAGGATGGGATGATTCTCCGCGACATTAGCGCCGATGAGCAGGATGACGTCTGCCGTCTCCATATCTTCATACGCGCCGGGCGGCCCGTCGCTACCGAAGGAACGCTTGTAACCGGCGACCGCCGTGGACATGCACAGTGTGGTGTTGCCGTCGTAATTGCGCGTGCCGAAGCCGAGTTGCACAAGCTTGCCCAACGCATAGAATTCTTCTGTCACTAACTGGCCGGTGCTGACAATGCCCAGCGACTCTGGACCGTATTTGCGCTGCACCGCACGAAACTTATCGACAAGTGTGTCGATCGCTTCATCCCAGCCGATGCGAGCAAGCTGACCGTTCTTACGCAGCAATGGATATTTAGCGCGGTCCTCGGCTTCGATGGCATAGTGCTCCGCTAACCCTTTGGGGCAAAGTTTGCCTTGGTTGACCGGATGATCGGGATCGCCGCGCACGCCCACCACTTTGCCGTTGCGCACGCCGAGCTGCATTCCGCAGCCCACCGAGCAGTAACCGCAGGTGCTGTTGACCCAGCCGTCAGCGTGCTTGCGCGCCGAGGTGTATCCAAGGACAGGATCTTCACCGTAGCTGTATTCGGTAGAGCGAATATCCAGTCCGCTCCTTCGCATCGCCCAGTCACGAAGACTCATGCGGCCTCCGCTAAGAGATACTCCGTGGCGATATTGGTGGGAACGACACTTACGAAGAAGAGGTAGCGGCTCATGAATTCACCAGCGATCAAAGCAAGCGCGACCGGCACAGCAGTCCAACTGGTTTGCGCAAAAGGCAGCAACAACAACCCTGTGCTCAGCATTACGAAGCGCAGAAAAACGCGGTGGGAGAGCACGCCGAAGAGAAGCGAGAAAGCGCCTTGTAGTTCATGAACCTGAGAACGCGCCAGCCAGACGATCTTTAACCCATCTGCTAGCACCGTGGCAAGACCAGCGTAGATCGTGACCGATTGCGTTAACGAGGATGAATGGTTCAGGATGTTTGCTCCAGCCGCGCCGAGCAGAGCTGAAGTCAGGTAAAACTCCAGGATAGTGAAAGGCGAATTCCAGGCGGGGCGTCCCGGCACCAGATAGAGCCGAGCGCTTGCACCCACGCCGGCTACTCCCAACAAAACAGTCAGCCCACCGAGCAAAATAGCTTTCGGGAAGTTCAGCCACAAGGCGAGGGAGTAAGCGGCCGCGGCGTTGGCAAACAGCGTGAACAAGAGCACCTCACGGCTAAGCCAGGAGCGACGCCACATCTTCATGGCACGCATCGCATGAATGGGACGCCCAAGATGCAGTGTGGAGGCAGAGAGCGCCAGAGCAGCCACGAGCAAAGCTACCAGCGCAGCCACGCGATGTAAGCTGGCGCCAAATACTTCCATGAGCCAAATGGCAGTGAATCCGCCCACGGAGAGTTGGGTCAGAACGGTCATCACGATCAGCGGCCAGTGGGGATGCTCAGGGCGAAGACGATTGAGATCCACTTTGCGAATATTGTGCGGCATGCGCGCAGGCAATGTGATGCGCGTAGTCGACAGGCTGTCGTCGGCCGAGGGCATCCCCGGTGAGTTTGCATCCGCACGATACTCCTCGCGCCACTCGGCCGTGCGTACGACTTCGATGCGAATCGCACTCTCGGGGCAGGCATTTGCACAGGCCGGCTGCTGTCCCTGAGTCAGCCTTCCATAGCACATATCGCACTTGCCCACGACGCCGCGCTCGGGGTTGTACTGCGGTACACCATAAGAGCAATTCCAGGTGCAGTACTGGCAACCAATGCAAATGTCCGCGCTGTGACGGACGATGCCGGTAGGCCCGTCCTTCGAGTACGCATCGACCGGACAGCCGGTCATGCACGACGGTTCAAGGCAGTGGTTGCAGCCGATGGAGAGATAGTGGCGCAATGTATCCGGATACGTACCGCCTTCAATCTCGCCCACGCGACGCCAGAGAATGTCCGCGGGATTTCCATTTTGCTCATTGCAGGCCACCACACAGCATTTGCAGCCGATGCACTTGGTCATGTCGAAATGGAAGCGGTACTGTTCTCCCGGCCCCGGCGGCGATGGCAACGCAATGCCGGAACCGACGCCGCACAACGAGGCCAGCAGCCCCTCGGCGGAGTCCGCCTCGGTGGTCAGGCGGAAGGCGTCATCGCCTGCCATGGCTCGTTCGAGTAGGGGCAGTTCCATGAATAGCTCCATCAACTACGCGGTTTGCGCGCACGGTGCGAAGAGAATCGTTGGCGGGAGACACGTTGAGCGGACAGTCAAGCGACTGAATCGAGGCGTGTGAATTCCCATTTTTTCGGGGATGAGTTGTATGGCTGCCAGGCCAAGCTCTTCGCGGAGCTAATTGGAAATCACTCCGGCTTGGGAAGCTGCCGGCACGCGGGGCCGGCTAACTATAAGCAGAGCGCTCAAAAAAACGCCGCTCCGCATGGAGTGATTGCGTTGAGCATAACGGCAAATCGAATCGAACGCAAGAAGATTTTTTTTTGGCCGTTTTGTGCGGATGAATCAACGAATCATTGCGAAAATAGGCCTCTCCTATTGCATTGCCGGTAAATACCGTGCTAAGGAAGAGAGAATACTTTTATCCCTTCCGGTACCAGGAAGTACCGGAGCAATCGAGCAGGGCTTGCCCATCGGCATAGATGCTTGCCGTATTCCGCCCTTCTTCACGCGCACTCCGAAGCTGCGCAATGTTGACTTATTCTCTATTTATTTCTGCCGAAGTTGCAGATGCTACGCGTGCGCGTGGCTAAGCGCGGCAGCAATCCTTCTTTGTCTTCACTAACCCGATGAATCGAGGTCATCATGATGCGCAAAGCTCTTCCATTCTGTCTTATGTTGTTCTTTTTATTCGCAAACGTTGCATTTGCTCAAGGCCGCATTTTCACCGCGTGGGAAGATCGCGTACGCTCCACGTCGGCGCAACAACCGTCGTGGGCCGTGCCCATATTCACGCCATCTTCCGGGCTTGTGCAACTGGCACGCGCGGATATTATCCGGCAATATACGCCGACCCTCACAACGACCTGGAACTATGGCGGCAGCAAGGGATTCAGCCTGATTCCGTGGTACAAGACGGAGATCGACGTCAATCCGCCTCCTTACATTCAGCACAACACGCCAAAGGCCGTCGATGGAGCAGGCGACCTCTCGTTCCTGTTGAAGTATCGCGTGCTGGCGGCGAATGAAAAGCAGGGCGGGTATTCGATCAGCGCCGCAGTGGCCGCAACCGCTCCCACAGGCAGCTATAAGAACGGCTCGGTCGATGGCACGGTTTCTCCCACTGTTTATGTGGGCAAAGGCTTTCGCAGCTTCGATATACAAACCGCTGCGGCCGAGTTGCTGCCTACCGGCCATACCAGCACATTGGGGCGGCCGATCACATGGAATACCGCATTCCAAGATAAAGTGGGCAAGCTGTTTTGGCCGGAGGTCGAGTTCAATTCGACCTTCTACCGGGGCGGACCCAACAACGGCAAGGAGCAGACGTTTGTATCTCCTGGGCTCATGATCGGCAAGATCAAGTTCTGCTCCGATGCGAAAAACAGACTTGGTTTGTACTTCGGCGCAGGAGAACAGATCGCCCTCTCTCAATATCACGCGTACAACCACGCGCTCTCGTTCTCGACGCGGATTGTCTTCTGATAGTTGCAGAAAGGAGTTTCTCGAAAGCATCGCTTTGCGCAGCGCCCGAAGCAATTCGCGGGCGATGCGGCTTTTCGATTTGGAGAAGGCGGGACGCGCCGATCGCAGCCTCTCCACGATTCGGGACGCAAGAGAACTGGTGATAAGATATGCACAATCCGGCAAGAAACGCCGCGAGTACACGTGGATCCCCCTCTATTTCATCGCCAATACCGAAGCCAATCGGTTTGCCACTCAGTTTTCGGGGAGACAAGATGCCAGGAGCGAATTTTGACGGTTTGCGGGTTCTGAGCCTGGAATCGCGCAGATCGATCGAGGTTGCAAAACTCATCCGCACTTATGGCGGGGAGCCGCTGACGGCGCCCGCCATGCGGGAGATTCCGCTCGACTCAAATCAGCCGGTTCTTGAGTTTGCAGAAGCCTTGATGCGGGGCGCATTCGACCTGGTCATCTTCACGACTGGGGTGGGCGTTCGCTCCCTGGTAAAAATTGTCTCGGAACACCTCGACAGGGAGAAGTTCCTGACAGCTCTGCGCTCGATCAAGATTGCCGCGCGTGGGCCAAAGTCTTCCTCCGCGCTCCGTGAACTTCAGATCCCTATCGCTGTTATTTCGCCGGAACCGTTTACGTGGCGCTCCCTCATGACCGCACTGGAAGAGGAGCTTGGACCCTCTCTTGAAGGCATGAATATTGCCGTACAGGAGTATGGAACCTCCAATCCAGAGTTGCTCACCGCACTCGCCGAGAAAAGCATCTCGATCACTCGGCTTCTCGTCTACCAATGGGCCTTACCGGAGGATATTCAGCCATTGCGCGAGGCCGTTCTAGCCCTCGCCCACGGACATGTGGACGTGGTGCTGTTCATGAATGCGGGACAGATCATGCACTTATTCATGATTGCGGAACGCATGGGCTACAGCGAAGCGCTCTATGAAGGTTTCCGTTACACGGTCATCGGATCCATCGGTCCCAGCACGACCGAAGGGCTCTCAGTTTACGGCTTGCATCCAGACTATGAACCGACCCAATCGAAGATGGGCTTCCTCGTTAATGAGCTGGCAAAACATGCCCGCTCTCTGTTGGAGCAGAAGCGGGCAGCCGCCGCGCTTCATGTTTCTAGTTTTCCTCCGCCGCCCGTCAGTCCACTATTGAGCAGTGATCGATCCGCCGTGACGTCGGGTCAGCCCGCAATCTCTGCTGTCGATTTTCTGCATGAGATCAGCAGCCGCATGGCCGCCTCCGATCCCCTGCATACAGTTCTCAATCGCATCGTCGATTTTGCCTGCTCGGTGATCAGTTGCGACTCCTGCTTTGTGTACGTTCTTGAGGACAATCAGTTGATTCTTCGCGCCTCGAAGAACCCACATTCCAACGTTGTCGATCACCTCGGTATCTGGCTCGGCCAGGGCATCACGGGCTGGGTGGGCTGGCACCGCGAACCTGTTGCGATTCCCGCCAAGGCCTTGCAGGATCCGCGCTTCAAGCGGTTCCCGGATTTGCCGGAAGATACGTTCGAGGCGTTTCTTTCGGTACCGATTCTTTGTCGCGGCAAGCTGGTGGGCGTGATCAACCTCCAGCATCGCAAGCCCTATCGCCACACGGAAAACGAAGTGCGCCTGCTGACCACCATCGGCCATCTGGTGGGCGCGGAGCTGGAGCGCGCGCGGCTTGAAACCGAAAATTTGCAGCTCTCCGACCGGCTTGAATCGCGCAAGCATATTGAACGAGCCAAGGGAGTTCTACAGCGCGATTTCGGCCTCGATGAGGAATCCGCATACAAGGCCATGCAGCGCGAAAGCCGGCAACGCCGCAAATCCATGCGCGAGATTTCGGAAGCCATCATTCTCAACGACGATCTTCGTAAAAACCGTCTGGGCGAAATTGGCAAGATCTCGGACCGCGAGGCAACGCCTCCGAAGGCGAGCAACCCGTCGTAGTCCGCGGGCCTGTAGCATTTCTTTACGAGTTCCTGATTTCAAGCCGGCATAGGCATCAATTGCCCCTTGTGGCCGATCGAGAATTGGACTAAGATCAACACACGAGTGAGACAACGCTGTCTCCTCCGTTCGCTTCAGCCTTGCACCCTGCCGTGTCAGAGGCTTTATTCCATCATTCAGTAGCCCCATGCTCCGTGATGAGCCTTGAATACTCCGCAATAGTTGCGGTGTTCAACCTTGTCTCTACGCCGGTCAGCGCCTATTGCGCGGCGGCGGCCTACAGAACGCTTCAACCAACCAGGTTGCAAGCTTTCGATGAGGACACAGCATGGAAACGCTGGAAACTCCCAATCCGACGGCATTCTCGGCAGTACAAAAGGAATACTTGCGGGGCTTCTTCGCGGGCGCGATCGACCGCGGCGCGCAGCCGGTTGCCGGTCGCGCGGCTGCGGGCCTGTTTACCGGGGTTCCTGCCTCCGCCGCTGTCAACCATGCGGAGAGCGCCGAGGAAACCGTCCACGGCACTCCGGTGTCGGAGCTCTGCCGCGAGGAGCTTTGGAAGCATGAGCAGAATCCTCTCGATATCTGGGACAAGCTGATTGCTCATGCCGACGAGAATCGCGCGCCCGCCGCCGACGATCTCTTTCGTTTCAAATTTCATGGATTGTTCTATGTTGCGCCCGCGCAGGACTCTTTTATGCTGCGGCTGCGCGTTCCCGGCGGAATTCTGAGCGCGCACCAATTGCGCGGCCTGGCAGCCATGGCTGCGGATTGGGGCTCGGGGCGGGCGGACATCACAACCCGCGCCAATCTTCAGATTCGCGAGTTTCAGCCCAAGGACATTGTCCGTGTGCTGAACAAGCTGCACGGGCTGGGCTTGACCTCGCGCGGCTCAGGCGCGGATAACATTCGCAATATCACCGCGTCGCCCATCACCGGCATTGATCCAACCGAACTTTGCGACGTGGCTCCGCTGGCCGAGGCGCTGCATCACTACATTCTGAACTCACGCGACCTGTATGGGCTGCCGCGCAAATTTAACGTGGCCTTCGACAACGGCGGCGCCATCAGCGTGGTCGCCGACACCAACGACATAGGCTTCATTGCCACTCGCGTTGGCGAAGGAAAGAGTGTTCCGGCAGGTATCTACTTTCGCGTTTTGCTTTGCGGCATCACGGGACACAGACAATTCGCAACGGATTGCGGTTTGCTGCTGCGCCCGGATCAGACCGTGGCCGTTGCTGCCGCGATGATCCGCGTCTTCTCAGAGAATGGCGACCGCACGGATCGCAAGAAGGCGCGATTGAAATACCTCGTCGACCGCTGGGGAGTTGAAAAGTTCATCGCGGAGACAGAAAAGCGGCTGGCCTTTCCGGTGATCCGGCTTGCCGCTGAAGAATGTGAACCCCGGCTTCCGATTGACCGGGCAGGACACATCGGCGTGCATGCCCAACGCCAGCCAGGCCTGCATTACATCGGGGTGTCGGTGCCTGTTGGCCGTCTTCCCGTCGCGCAGATGCTTGCCCTTGCCGATGTGGCCAGCCAGTTTGGCAGCGGCGAACTGCGGCTTACCGTTTGGCAGAATTTATTGGTTCCGAATATCCCGGCGGAACGGCTGGATGACGCACTGGCATCGATTCGCGCCGCCGGTCTCGACTGCACGGCGGGCACGGTGCTGCGTGGGACCGTGGCCTGCACGGGCAATCGGGGCTGCAAGTTTGCCGCCACCGATACCAAGTCTCATGCCGTGGCGCTGGCCAATCTGCTGGATGCGCGCTTCAAGATCGAACAGCCCGTCAACCTGCACGTTACCGGCTGCCCCCACTCCTGCGCGCAGCACTACATCGGCGACATTGGTCTGCTCGGTACGAAGGTCGGCGGGGAAGAAGGCTATCAGGTGGTCATCGGCGGCGGATCGGATCAAGACCGCGGACTGGCGCGCGAGTTGATTCCGGCGATAGCTTTCAGCGAGCTACCGCCAGTAATGGAGCGGCTGTTCTGCGCTTACACGGAGCAGCGCAATGCAGATGAATCCTTTCTTGACTTCAGCCGCCGGCACAGCGTCACGGAGCTGCAATCGCTTTGCGCGCAAAAGGAGCAGGTGTAGTTATGACCGCAAACATTCCTTTCATTCCAGACAATGCGCCATTCACGCCAGAGCAACGAGCGTGGCTCAACGGATTGATGGCCGGGATTTTTTCTTCAGCTCCGTCGCTGGTTCAAGCTGAGACGAAAGCATCGCTGCGCATTGCCGTACTTTACGCATCGCAATCCGGCACAGCGGAAGGACTAGCGCGCAAACTTGCCAAAGAACTGAAGGCGCAAGGCCATGTGCCCGCTGTTTCAACGCTGGTTGGCTATACACCGGCAGCGCTTGCCGAAGAAAAATACGCCGTGTTTCTCGCCAGCACATATGGAGAAGGCGAAGCACCGGACGGCGTGCAGCCCTTCTATGAGCATCTTTGCCTGGAGCGCTTTCCGCGGTATGAGAATCTTTCCTACGCCGTTTTTTCTCTGGGCGATCGTCACTATGAGAACTACTGCAAGTTCGGTAAAGATCTTGACGCCAAACTCGCGTCGCTGGGGGCCAATTGGATATGCAACAGGGTTGATAGCGACGTCGACGTGGATGCGCCGTTTGAACAATGGAAGGCAGAGCTGATTCCCCGCTTGCATGAGATCGCGGCGGGGTCCAAAGCGAAGGCCATTGTTCCTTCGTCCGTCATCGCCGAGGTTAAGCCTGGCGCGGCGGCAACAGTTACGCGGGATAACCCGGCGCTCGCGCCGCTTGTCAACAAGAAAGACCTGACCCATAGCGAATCCAGTAAGACGACGCTGCACCTGGCCTTTTCGATCAAGGATACCGGCATCGTTTACGAGGCGGGCGATGCGTGCGGGGTTCTTCCGCAAAACGATCTCAACCTAGTTGCGGAGATTCTGCAGACACTTAAATTCAATGGCAACGAGCAGGTGGCGTGCAGTAAGACGGGGACGACAACGCTCCACGACGCGCTGACGCATCATCTGCAAATCACGCGATTGAACCGCAAGATCGTTAAGGAATATGCCACGATGGGCAATTGCACGGCGCTGCTTGATCTGCTGGTGCCCGAGCAGCAGGCACACCTTGACAGATACGTTTATGACCGCGGTCTCATTGATCTTCTGGTTGAATATCCCGGTGTGGTGCAGGATCCGGCAGAACTCGTCGCCATGCTGCCGAAGCTGGCGCCTCGGCTCTATTCAATCTCGTCCAGCCCCGCGGCCCACGCTGGAGAAATTCACACAACGGTTGCGGTAGTGCGATACAACTCGCACAATCGAGAGCGCGGCGGAGTGTGCTCGACGCTTTTTGCGGATCGTGCCTCAGTCTCCGATCGCCTGCCGATCTATATCCAACCCAACAAGAAGTTCAGACTGCCGCAAGAGTCCAATGCACCCATCATCATGATCGGCCCAGGCACAGGCGTTGCTCCCTTCCGCGGATTCCTCCACGAGCGGCGCGCACTTGGCGCCAATGGACGCAATTGGCTATTCTTTGGAGGACGCAGCGCGACGGACGACTATCTCTATCGCGAGGAACTCGAGGCCATGCGCAACGACGACCATCTGACGCGGCTCGACACCGCCTTCTCACGCGATCAGGAGCATAAGATTTATGTACAGGATAGAATGATGGAGCAGGCTCCGCTTTTCTGGAGCTGGCTGCAGGATGGCGCCAGCGTGTATATATGCGGCGACGCTTCACGCATGGCGAAAGATGTTCATGCAACCTTGCTGACTATCGTCGAGAAGCAGGGCGGAATGGCCGCAGAGGCCGCGCAGGAATATGTGGATTGCTTGAAGGAAGCACATCGCTATCACCGCGACGTATATTGAAGGTATCGGCTATGCCGCGCCGATCTGACTGCATGGTTCAGTGAGCGCCGATATGAGAATCTGCCAACTATTTGTTTCGCCTGGACATAATTTCTTCGGCCACCATGAACAGCCACCGGGAGAGCACCCGCTGGTTGAGAAGGAAGAGTTGTGCTGTGTGGCGGGACGGGGCATTGAAGGCGACCGTTTTTTCGACTACAAGGATAACTACAAAGGTCAAATCACGTTTTTCTCCTCCGAGGTCTTCGCGGAGATTTGCAGCCGGCTTGGAGTACCGAGCAAATCACCCGGTGTAACTCGGCGCAATGTCATTACGGCTGGAGTTGATTTAAATGCATTGGTGGGGAGTGAGTTTGAAATTCAAGGCGTGCGCTTTGCGGGAATCGCCGAATGCAGCCCGTGCTATTGGATGGATTTGGCCATTGCACCCGGCGCGGAGAAGCTGCTTCAAGGACGCGGCGGCTTGAGAGCGCGCATTCTTACCGATGGAATTCTTCATGCGGAGCGATGAATCTTTCAATCATCGGCCGTGCCTGCCCCTTTGATCGGAATGGAAAAGAGACGATCGCAGCGCGATTGGTCTTGCCGCGAAACCTGAGTGCGCAAGATGCAGGAGAGGGTCATGCACTCACTCCTATTGCTCGAGGGCCTGGGCTTCTCCAGCATGGGCGCCGCTGTGTTACCGTTTCAGTACGGCGTCCCTGAGCTGGCCGGGTTTCCGGGCTTTCGGCAAATGCCTGCGATTCGCCGGGAAACGGAGTGGCGTTCGTCAATCCAAATGTCCCAGCTGCCGGAATCCATATCGCCTTTGTTGCCCGTGAGCCCGGCTCCCCCGCCTGGGCCGGCGGGTGGCCCTGCGCCTGCGCTGGAGGTTGCCTTTGATTCGGCGACGCAGCGGAATTCGCACTGGCTGGACGATCCCGTGTCGCTTTTATTCCTGATGATGCGAGTCTTTATTGGGCCGTTTTTGTTGCTTGCCCCGTGGTCGCGCGGGCTCTGGGACCGGAACCCTCTTTTTGTGCAATTCCCAACGCTCGCCATTTATGCGGCAAACGGCGCGGTACGGGGTATCGTGTCGGGGCTGGGGCTGTTGAATCTGTGGATTGCTTTTAAGGACGCGACCCGACGCCGGGATGGATAAGGAATGAAGAACGAGGGACCAGACAACAAGGAACAGGAAGTCGTGCCGGCGGCACTGGAGCAAGCTCCGCTGGCCTATGAAAATCACGATTTCCTGAATAGCGCGGACGGGCGGCCGATCCGGATTGTGGCCGAATATCTGGAGCCGCTAGCGCGCTTCCGCAGAGAGCAGATTCAGGATACGGTGGTGTTTTTCGGATCGGCGCGGTTTCGCGGGCGCGAGGAGGCCGATCATGCGCTGGAGTTGCTGGCGAATACCGGATCGTGCCAGGCGGCGCCGAGCCACGAGCAGCCAGCCAGCGCTCCTGAGATTGCAACGGGCCAGGCCACGGAGTTGCAACTGAAGCGAGCGGCCGCTGCGGTGGAGATGGCGCGCTACTACGAGGACGCGCGGCGTCTGGCCGGGATGCTGACGGTGTGGGCCAAGAGGATTCCGTCGCGGCGGCACCGGTTTGTGGTGACCTCGGGCGGCGGACCAGGGATCATGGAGGCGGCCAACCGCGGCGCCCACGAGGCAGGCGGCAAGACGATTGGACTGAATATAAGGCTGCCGTTCGAGCAGGCGCCGAATCCGTACATTACTCCCTCGCTGAACTTCGAGTTTCATTACTTTTTCATGCGCAAGCTGTGGTTTGCGTACATGTCCAAGGCGTTGGTGGTGTTTCCCGGCGGATTTGGCACCTTGGATGAGATGTTCGAGATCCTGACCTTGGCGCAGACCCAGAAGCTGGCCAAAAAGATCACGGTGGTCATCTACGGCTCGGAGTATTGGAAGAAGGTCTTCAACCTGGATGCGCTGGTCGATACGGGGGCGATTTCGCCCAAGGACATCGAACTGTTTCAATATGCGGATACGCCGGAGCAGGCGCTCGACATGCTGAAGCACGGACTGACCGAGAATTTCTTGCTGGCCGAGGCGGCGGCGGGAAAGCTTGCAGAGAACGAGGACATGAAGCCGGGCGAGGATCTGATGGCTGGCTGGACGGTCGAGGATTTTCTGGGGCCGGAACTGGCCAAGACCAGCAAATAGCTAATACGGCGGAGGCGGTTATCATGATGCACATGGGATGGAGCTCATGCGGAGCAACTTCATTCGATGGCTGTACGATTCCAGGCTCGGTCCGACGGGACGGCTAGCTCCGCGCTGGATTTTTCTACGCGCGCTGGGAGCGATCTATTTTTCAGCGTTCTACGCACTGCTTTTTCAGATCAAGGGACTGATCGGGCCGGAGGGCATCCAGCCTGCGCAATCCTACCTGGCGGCGGTGGCGCAATCGTTTGCCGGAGCGCGCTTCTGGTTTGCGCCGACGCTCTTCTGGTTCTCGGCCAGCTCGCCGATGCTGATGGCCGTGATGTGGATCGGCCTGATCGCGGCGGCAGCGGCATTTCTAAACCTGTGGCCTCGCCTCAGTTTCTTCGTCTGCTTCATCTGCTATCTCTCGTTTGTCGCCGCGGCCGGAGAGTTCTCCAGCTATCAATCGGATGGAATGCTACTGGAGGCAGGCTTTCTAGCACAGTTCTTGGCACCGCCTGGAATGCGGCCGGGCTGGGGGGCGGATCATCCCGCTTCGCGAGCCAGCTACTTCCTGTTGCAATGGGAGTGGTTCCGCATCTATTTCGAATCGGGGATAGTGAAGCTGATGAGTGGCGACACCGAGTGGCGCAGCCTGACCGCCATGGACGAGTACTACCAGAACGGCCCACTGCCGACCTGGATCGGCTGGTACGTCGAGCATCTGCCGCACTGGTTCCAGGTTGCCACCGCGGCCAGCACGCTCACGCTGGAGCTGGGGCTGGTGTGGATGCTCTTCTTCCCGCGCCGGGTGCGATTGCTCTGCTTCTGCATTGTGACTCCGTGGGAGATCGGCGTCATCCTCACCGCCAACTATACATTCCTGAATTATCTTGTCCTCTCGCTTGGATTCTTGCTACTGGATGATAAGGCGGTGATGCAATTCGTCCCCAAGCGTTTGCGTCCGCGCGTGGCCGAGAGCGCGCCAAGCCCCGAGCTACGCCAAGAGCCGTCGCTCTCCATTCTTGCCGTACCAGAGCCGAGCGCGCTGGAAGGCGATTCTAAAACCACCCGCGCAGATGCACATTCGCGTATCGTAGGCCCACGTGGGCTTGCGACCATCTACAGAACCGCCGGCCTGGCGCTGGCCGCCGTTCTGCTCTCCTGGATTGGTTACAACACAACCGCGGAGCTGATCGGCATTCTTCTGCGCGGCGTTCCGTTGCCCACCGCACCGATTGCGGCGCTGGCGCCCTTCCGCATCGCCAACGAGTACGGCCTCTTCGCGGTTATGACGCGCGGCCGCTATGAGATCGAATTCCAGGGATCGAACGACGGCGAGAATTGGACGCCCTATCCCTTCCGGTATAAGCCGCAGGCGGTCAACGAGCCACCTCACATTTACGCGCCCTATCAGCCCCGCTTCGACTGGAACCTGTGGTTCGCATCGCTCGGCAGTTGGCGCGACGACAATCTAGTGCCGCTCGTCGAGGAGCGGCTGCTGGTCAACGACGCCGATGTAATCGCGCTCTTCAAAAGCAATCCGTTCCCGCAGTCGCCGCCGCGCTATATGCGCGCTGTGTTGTGGCAATACTGGTTCACTATGACGAACGAAAAGCGCCGCACCGGGGACTGGTGGCACCGCCAATTGATGGGACTCTATGCGCCGGAGATAAAGCTCGCTGCGGACGGCAGCTTTGAGGTGGTCGAGTGGCCCGCAGAACTGCCGCCGCACGACTGAGGACGAACGGGGATGCGCTGCCGATTCTGCTTACCCAATTGAACATCCACTCGGAAGTGTGTTCTGATACCCTCATTTTGGAGAGTTGGACCTCATGCAATTCAGTGAGACCTTTAAGCTCGCCCTGGAATCCCTTTGGGCTCACAAGATGCGCACTATCCTCACGCTGCTCGGCGTGGTCATAGGCGTGGCATCCGTGATTATGGTCGTCACGCTAACCAATGGCGCTAAGCAGTTTGTGGCCACGAAAATCAATACATATGGGGCAAATGTTGTGACGGTCAGTAGAATGCCTCAGAGCTTCATCACAATCGACGAGTATCTTTCATTCCAGAAAAGAAAAGATGTTACCATCGATGACTACCGAACAATCGCTTCGGATTGTATAACCTGCGTTACTGTCGGCGCGTTGCGCAACACGACAGGAAAGATTGTCTATGGCACCAAGTCCACTACAGATACCGATGTCCGTGGATGGACCTGGACGATGCCTACGATTTCAAATCTTAATATTGACTTAGGACGTTCTTTCACCGACGTTGAGGATAAGCATGGTGCGCGTGTCGCGATTGTTGGTTATGACATTGTCGATAACGTGCTTGGCCCAGGGGATCCGCTCGGCAAAGAAATTCGAATCGACGGTTCTCCCTATATAGTGATTGGAGTCGGAGAACGCCAGGGCGAGCTGCTTGGGATAAGCATGGATAATTGGGTTGCCATACCGCTGACAGCATTTCTTCGCTCCTATGGGTCGGATGCAAGCATGGACATTTATGTGGATGCCGGGGGAGGCGGGGATGTCATGGACGTGGTCTCCGACGAGTTGCGCGTCTTGATGCGAGCTCGCCGCCATTTGGCGCCAGATGCCCCCGATAGCTTCACCATCGACACCAGCGCTACGCTGCAGAATATGCTGGATAAAATACTCAACAACTTTGGGGCAGTCGTAGCGGCGCTGGCTGGCATTTCCCTGCTTGTTGGAGGGATCGTTATTATGAACATCATGCTCGTATCGGTCACCGAGCGCACTCGAGAGATTGGTATTCGCAAGGCACTGGGCGCACGCCGCAAGGATATATTACTTCAGTTTTTAATCGAGTCCGCAACCATGTCCTTGATCGGTGGAATCATTGGCACAGTCGCGGGCATCAGCCTGGCAAAAGCGGTCACTCTGATCATTGCCTTCCCTTCGGCAGTGCAAGTGTGGTCAATCTTTGTCAGCCTGTTCTTTGCCACGGTCGTTGGCGCATTTTTTGGCGTCTACCCCGCACACAAAGCCGCACACCTCGATCCCATCGAAGCTTTGAGACTTGAGTTGTAAATATGCGAGTACGCTATACAAACGAGCCCGTGCGGATGGCATTGGATACATTGCGTAATAACAAATTACGGTCCAGCCTCACTATTCTTGGAATATCCATCGGCATTTCCATGGTAATCCTTACCTCCTCAGCCATCAATGGACTCAATAGCAATATCTATCAGTTAGTTAGCTCTCTTGGGACAAATAACCTGTGGGTCCTGCGCTATAAGCCTTGGGGAAATCGCCCCTCTACCGAAGAGCTCAATCGCAAGCAGCTTACTTATGAGGATGCAATGGCGATACGCAAGCTGCCTCATATTGCTGCTGTTAACCCCGTTCTTACTTACCAGAATGTACGGTTCAACGTCGGCAACGTATCAATCAAATACGGCGCTCACAAGATTCAGAATACTATTACCTTCGGAGCCACTTCCGCAGTCCAGGAAACCAATAACATTGAACTGCTGGAGGGACGCGTATGGACTGAATCGGAAGAGGCGCGCGGCGCCAAGGTAGTGGTGCTTGGCCACGATGCGGCCGCAGATCTCTTTCCCAATGAGTCTCCGATTGGCAAGGATGTGGAATGCGAAGGCGGGATCTATACAGTTGTGGGCGTGCTCGACGTGCAGCAACAGGTATTTGGAAGCGGCCGCAACACCGTGGATAATTCGGCTTACTTCCCTCTTGAAACCTTTCGTAAAATTCATCCAGAACTAAAAGATTATTGGATTACCGTGAAATACGACGACCCAACCCATAAGGCACTGGTGACTGAGGAAATTCGGGAACTTCTACGCATACGCCGGGGAGTTGGCCTCAAACAAGAAGATAACTTTGCAATTACCAGCCCGGAATCGTTGACACGCCTATGGAAATCGCTGACAAATAGTCTTTTTGTTTTTATGACGGCTGTCTCGTCGCTCGGTCTTGCCGTAGGAGGCGTAGGCGTAATGAACATCATGCTGGTCACGGTGACCGAACGCACGCGCGAGATCGGGATACGCAAAGCTGTTGGCGCGACCCACTATAATATTCTTCTTCAGTTCACACTCGAAGCCGTAACCCTTTGTATGATTGGTAGCTTGCTTGGCATTCTGGGTGGATGTATTTTTACAATCATATTACATTATTCGGTGTCGTTTCTTCATGCATCCCTTTCACTTATATGGATTCTGATCAGTTTCATTGTCTCCTGCGCCATTGGACTACTGTTTGGCATTTATCCGGCCTGGAAGGCTGCCAATCTTGACCCCATTGAGGCACTGCGCTATGAATAGACACGGGTGTTGAGTGAGTCTGGCGAGTCTTGACTGTATGGCAGAGGTTTTTTTGTAAGCGCTTGAGCCTGTATTATTCGCGCATGTGCTCCGATCCGTATTTAGAGCCGCAGAAAAGTGCGGAGGGGATCATTGCGGCACGGCTTGCGGCGATGATTACATACCCTGACAGGACTGAGGCGAGGCGGGAAATGCGAATAAGAAGAATTTACTTGATCATTCTCGTTGGCCTGGTGGTAGTTGGCGTGGTGGTCTTATCTATCAACAAGCAGCAGTCCAACAGTACCGGGGTTATGACAACCAAGATCGTTCGTCAGGATCTATGGAATATCGTCAGTGGTACCGGTCAGATCAAGCCGAAGACATATGTAAACGTTGGCGCCAATTCATTTGGGCGCATCACGCGTCTCACGGTCAAGGAGGGGGATCGCGTGACCAAGGGGGAGGTGGTCGCCACCGTGGAGAGCGTAGAAGCGGAGGCTAGCGTCGACGCTCAGAAGGCCGCCATCAGCGCCGCCGGGGCAGACATTGCATCCTACGTTGCCGCTGAAGAAACCGCCAAAGCCAATGTCAACAGGGCCAAAGCCGATCTCGAGCAGAAGAGTCAGGACTGGGAGCGCGCACGGGAACTCTATGCAGCCGGCATCCTGGCTAAACAGGATTTCGACGCTAAAAAGGAGGCCTACGACGCAGATGCAGCTTTATTGAGCCAAATGGCAGCGGCATTCAGTCAGGCAAGAGCTCAGACCGATTCAGCTCGCGGCCACTTGCAGACCCAGGTAGCCAACCTGCACGTCAATCAGGATATGCTCGACAAAACCATCGCCATTGCTCCCTTTAATAGCGTTGTGACAAATTTACCGGTACGCGAGGGGGAGACGGTTGTAACAGGCATTCAAAACACTGAAGGATCAACGCTCATGACCCTGGCAGATTTGAGTATTATGACTGCGGAGGTCAAGGTGGACGAGACCGACATCGTCAATGTTCAGATTGGCCAAAGCGCCGAGGTCACCGTCGACGCTATCCCTGGCAAGGTCTTCAAAGGCCATGTGACACTAATCGGCGATCAAGCCCTTTTGCGCTCGACCGGTATGGCCACTTTGCGATCGACCACTGGCACCGAAGAGGCCAAGGACTTTAAAGTAACTGTCACGCTGGACAGCCCCTCGAACGAATTGCGGCCGGGGCTTTCAGCCACTGCTGCAATCACAACCGCGCACAAAAACAACGTGTTAGCGCTCCCCATTCAGGCTATTATTCCGTACAATCCCGAGAGCGACAACGCTCCCTACAATGACCAACATAGGAATGGTGATTCTGTACAAGCGGCATCAAGCTCTTCGAAAGTTGCCGTGAATTTGGAACCCGTGCAGGGCGTGTTTGTTGTGGAAAACGCAGAGGGAAAACCGCACACTCAATTCGTTCACGTCACCACTGGTATTACCAGCGCTACCGAGATCGAGGTGACCAGCGGCCTCAACGAAGGCCAGGAAATCGTCATAGGTCCTTTCAAAGTGCTGCGCGACCTCAAAAGCAATGTTTTAGTGAAATGCGACGTGGTCAAACCTTTGTCGGTAGACGGAAGTTCATGACCCTGTACTTTAGTTACCTCCAAGTGGCAAAGCAATGGCATTCTTGACTTTTAATTAGTTTGGGTATTAACCAGCTTGTAACATAACGGTCGCATCGGACGTTACCCGCTCTCGAATTACCAGGGCTGGCTGGCACTTTGTGCGGTAAAAAGATGCCTATGCCCTTTGAAATCAATCTTTCGGATTTTGGGAATTGATATTTTAAACAACAGTGGACCAGAGTAACGTTTGACATCTTATTCGCACTGTGTATCCTGTGTGGGGCATTCCCTGCCCCTCAATCTAACAAGGAGAATAAACCCATGATCATCGTCGAAGAGATGGAAGCTGTTGTTGCGCCTGAGTCTGCTGCGTCCTGGGCTGGTCTGGCGGTTGGTATTGCCGTTGCTATCTTGGTATGCAGCTCGTAGCTGCATGCTCTTGTGGTTTCATTCACGTAGCTCAAACCATCGACTCACTCACATCTTCAAGGAGATAGCACCATGATTGTTGTCGAAGAATTGGAAGCGGTTGCGGCTCCCAGCCTGGCCTGGGATTTCGTTGAAGGGTTCGGAATCGGTGTCGGCATCGCCATTGCTTTAGGCTGCTAACGGTTTTTCCCCCATAACCAGCAAGCAGACGAAGGCACAGCTAATTCAATCATTCGTTGTGCCTTCCTCATCTAAGCCGAGGGTTTTGCCATTTATCCCTATCGAAATCCACTTGTTCAGATTGATCTGCCACAGCCCGACCCAGAGACCAGGCTGGTGCTCAATCATGAAACTGGCCGTTATGTTCGCATCGGTCCGCGCGAACACAGATGGTTGACCCTGCTTGACGGTCAGGTGCATCGCAAAGATGTTCCCGCCCTGCTGGAGCAAGAGGATTCTTTTGTTGACGAATTGCTGCGCCGGCTCACCGCAGCCAAGCTTATCTGTATCAGCGCCGAGCCCGTCCGCCTACAGCCGATTGTTCAACAGGCCGCTGCCACTTCTGCTCCCAGGCTGGTCGAATGGACGAATTTCGCTCAGCTGCGGATCTCTATCGCCCGGGCCAATGTTTTGCTCGAAAAAATCGCGGGCATGCAACTCCTCAAGAGCAGGTTATTCCTCGGCATAGCTACCTGGGTCACATTGCTTGGCCTTGTCCTCGGCACGCGTCTGCTTCAGGTTGCTAACATGACTAACCTGATGCAGCACTATTCATGGAACCCGTGGAAGGTTCTATGTATCGTCGTTATGGTTTTTGTTACAACTGCGTTTCATGAAATGGGCCATGGCGTTGTATGTACATATTTCGGAGTTCCTGTCCGCAGCATGGGCGTGATGCTCTACTATCTTCAGCCAGCGGCCTACGCCGACGTAACTGATTCATGGCGGCTCAGCAATAAATGGCAAAGAGTGGCTATATCGCTGGCCGGCGTGTACGTTCAATCGCTGGTGACGACATTTGCTGTGGCAATCTGCCTGGCGCTTCGTACGGCCGGGTATCGTGCCGATCTTCTTCTCATCTTTGTCGCAATCAATCTTTTTTCCATTGCATTCAACCTGGTGCCGTTCGTCAAGCTGGACGGATACTGGATTCTCTCTATCATTGTCGGAGTTCCCAACCTTCGCGATCGCGCGATGGAGTGGTGGCGAGTTCTTGTTATGTCGCTGATAACAAGAAGACCGATCGATGCAAAGACACTCCGCTTTAATGCTGTCCTGCTGATGACTCCTCTCGGACGCAGCCTGCTTGCGTGCTTCGGTGTCAGCTCAACTATCTTCGGCGCGGCAATGTGGCTAAGCGGGTTGAGCTTCTTATTTATGGCAACACGATGGATGGGCATTCCGCGCAGCAGGAGCTACTTTGCGGTTGGCGGGCTGCTGCTGGCAATCATTGTTGCCTTTTTGGTTCGCCTGCTGCTTGCCCGCCGAAGGCAGGCTCCTGCCGCCGCAGCGCCAGCACCAGTTCGCATTCCGGCACCAGCTCGCGTTCCAACGCCAGCGGCGGCCGGCCCCCATCTCGTTGTCACCCATGCGATCGATCCAGATCGCGTCGTCCGCCTCAACCCTAATGTAACCGTGGTGGACAACCGCGACGGCACAATCATCTTTGCCTGGTCTGCTGTGGATCAGTTAGCTGTCCAGGCGGAAGCGAAGATTTTCGATCTCGTGCCGGTCTTGCGACGGGGCACGAGCTTAAAGGAGATGGCAGACGCGGCTGGCGGCGCTCTGGACAGCCAGCTCGAACATATATTGCAGCGTCTCTGGCACCTCAAACATTTGCGCTATGCATCGGAATGGGAGATTGGGGAAGATGAAATTCGATACAGCCGGCAGCTCGGCTGGCTGAGCATGAACCCTGCCGCGCGCGGCATGGAGTCCGCAGTGCTGTCGCGTCTGCAAAAGAAATCGGTGGCTATTCTTGGAGTAGGAGGAGTAGGAAGCCACGTCGCCTGGAATCTAGCGGCATGCGGCATCGGAGAGTTACACCTGGTAGACGGCGATACCATCGAACTCTCCAATCTAAATCGGCAGTTGCTCTACACCCCAGCAGACGCAGGCCGTCCCAAGATCGATGTGGCAGCGGAGAGGCTTGCTCAATTCAATCCCAGTCTCAAGCTGCGAACCACGCAAACCTTTCTGCGCAGCGTAAGGGATGTGCAGAAGGTGATTCAGGGAGCAGACTTCGTTGTGCGTTCGTTGGACACTCCGCAAGAGGTTCAAATATGGGTGAACGAAGCTTGTATTCGAATGAGCATTCCATGCGTCGGGGCCGGCTTTCTGGCGCAGGGCGCAGTTATCGGGCCAACTGTCATTCCAGGCAAGACTGCCTGCCTGGGTTGCCATCTGGCTCCTCAGCTTCCCCGCATTGATCGGGGCGCCGGAGGCACGCTGGCCCCTGTGGTCACCATCTGCGCTGGAATTCTTGCCAATGAGGCTATTACATTCCTAGGTGAACTCGGTGAGCTGCGAACTAGCGGCGGTATGTTGATCCTGGATGCACCCACCTTTACGACCCAATTTCGAGAGGTTTCTCGCGACGAAAATTGTATGGTCTGCGGACTCAGAAGGGGATTTGCAACGTGATTAGCGCACCTCGTACAATCTTATTTGGGATAGCTATCGGTGTGATGGGGGGCTTGGGTCAGCTTTGGTTGCTCCAGTTCAATGCGCCTCAGATTGCACCTCTCCGTGGCATGCTTAGTATGGCGGTCGCCGTCTTGATTGGAGTGATTGCCGGACTAGCTGGAAAGACAGACGCGCTGAAGATAGCGGCGCTGATGGGATTTATTGCCGGTGTTCTTGTTTCTTCTGTCGGCATATCCCTTTTGATCCGGAATCCCAGCATGCTCGGCCAGCATCCCTTTGCCTCCGTCGAATCTACCCTGTCATTTATGGGTTCTGTCATGGCCGGTACTGTGGTTAGCAGCTGGCTTATCTCGGGTATAGCTGTTCTGGTGGCGCTTCCACTCAGTGTTTCAAGCAGCAAAGGGTGATTTATGAGCAATCGCGGACGTTCTCTCGGACTACGCCTCTCGGTTTTAGCTATGCTTTTGCTGATTGGGGCAGAGCATGCATTCAGGCAACCCCCGTGGCAGAGCATCTGTCGCTACGCGGGACTGGCGGTTCTTCTATGCGCTCTCGCTCTGCTGATTAGGGCGCACTGGGGATCTGGCAAGCCCGAAAGCCCCAAGCCTGGCCCTTTCCATCCATAGTGCGATGGTCTTGGATCGTCGTGTAGTCCACAGGAATGCGGCGGACCGTAACTTATCTTTTGACGTAAGAAATCTTATTTGAGGATGCTGCATGACCACTGAAACTTTGATGGCGGTGAAGAGCGACAGTATGACGCAGTTGCGCCGCATTGACAGTTTGTTCTTTTCTCCGCAGCGTCTTTTCGAGGATATTCTTCACAATCGAAGCTGGTGGCTTCCCTTTGTACTTACTGTGGTGTGCAGCTATACCCTGACATTTTCGGCAGCACAGAAGATCGGGTTTCGGCAACTAACAATCAATGCCATGCAGGTCAATCCCGCGGCTTCGGATAGCTTGAATGAAGACATGACTCCAGCGCAGCGGGAATCTGCTATCGACACTGCGGTTATAACATTCAAGATTAGTTCCTTTATCACACCCGTTGTCATCCTTCTCTACAATGTGGTGTACGCTTTGGCTCTGTGGATTGGCCTGAGCCTTGCCGCGAAGGGACGCGCGGATTTCGCCTCGATCTTTGCGGTACTGCTTTATGCGGACCTTATACAGGACGTACGATCACTTTTGGCAACGATCATGGTTTACGTGACCGCAGTCCCTGCCAAACTGAATATTACGAACGCCGTTGGAACGAATCTTGCTTACTATCTCGACTCTGGCGTCGGCGGCTGGCTGCGAACTTTGTTAGAGACGATGGATGCGCTTACCATCTGGTATCTAGTGATCATCGCGTTGGGTTGCTCCATCGTTGCCAAGGTGCCGCGTCGCGCTGCTGCGGTTGTCGTCTTCGGCCTCTGGCTGCTCGTCGTCGTCAGCAGGGTAATCTGGGCGGCGATCGGTTAGACGCGATACTAACTCGTTGCCTTTCCTCGAGGGATTTATGAAGTTGTCAATGATTGGTCACAGTACAGTTCTCATTGAACTGGACGGTATGCGGATCTTAACCGATCCGTACTTTGGGCTCTGGGGCAATCTCGCCTACTCCCGGCTAAAGCCGCCTGCCTGCAAACGGGAAGAAGTGACGGGGGTCGATCTCGTGTTGGTTTCCCACAATCACTTTGACCACGTGGACCGAGCATTTTTTCGACTGCTTCCTCACGCCACACCCATGGTGGCGCCCTCTCTAACCTCCTGGGGTACTAAGCTAAAGGGGGGCAGAAACGTGATAGGCATGAAAGCCTGGCAACAAAAGAGTTTTGGTAATGTTACGATAACGGCCGTTCCAGCTTGGCACACCACCATCACTCTTGGTTATGTAATCGAGTCCGGAGATGCGACTATTTACTTTGCCGGCGATACGTATTATGGCCGTTTTATGGAAAGAATTGCTCAGGAGTTCAAGCCCCAGATCGCGCTCATGCCGGTTACAACGTTTCTTATTCCTTTAACGATGGGGGAAAAGGGCGCGCTCGCGGCAACACGTACTTTGGCCCCCAGAGTGATTATTCCCATTCACCTCGGGATTACGCCGCGTTCCCCATTGATGCGAACCTCCCAAACGCCGCAAAGGTTTGAAAGCTTGCTGAGACAGAATGGCATTACGACTCCAGTTGTTGTTTTAAATGAAGGAGAGAGCTGGTCCGATATTGGATCAACTCTCGAAATGAGTAGCGCGGCGATGTGACGTCCTGTGAAAGTCTCTTGGCGGATATCCATTAGCCGTCGAGCCACTGCTTCACATTTTCGAGAGCTTGCGGAACGCCGAAGTCCCGAATACGGTCGGAAACCATTTCGGGGTTGTCTTTGATGTCGGCATCGGCGGGATCGCCGCAATGGAAGATGGGCTGCGGATGATATTGCATGGCTAACTGCCCTCGTCGCGCCTGGTCGGTTCCGAAAAGAAGGGACACGATGTAAAGCGCTTCGTCGAGACCTGAGGAGATGCCGCCGCCGGTGATGCGATTGCCGCTCTGCACGTAGCGGCGGTAGTCGTCGACGACCTTGACCGGAAAGAGGCTCAGGACCGGTTTGAAGGCCCAGTGAGTGGTGGCGATGTGGCCGTCGAGCAAGCCCGCGGCAGCCAGCAACAGCGCTCCCGTGCAAACCGAACATACCAGCGTGCATGCAGGCGCCTTCCGCGCAAGAAAGTCGAGATAGGGGTTGTTCCCCAGTTGACCTTGTTGTAAGACCCCCACCGGGTTGGCGCCCCCGGGCACAAACAGCAAGTCGTATTGCCGTGGGTCGTCGAAGGTAGCCCGTGGAGTCAGTGCGATGCCCTCGAACGATTTCACCGTATCCGTCGTCGGTCCGAGCAGAAAGAGATCCATATCGGCAAAGGTAAACGTCTGAAATGGACCGATGACATCAAGCGAGTCGAAGCTGTCGTATAACGGGAAACCAACCGTGAGTTTGGCCATTGAAGTTCCTCCATTGAAAACATTAAGTTCATCGCGTAGCGGGCATGATTTTCACACGTACCCGGCTCACTTCTTTCACTGTGGGCCCTCGTTGCGCGTGGCTAGACTGATCGATCAGCAACCGCAACGAGAGATGGTCATTCGCAATCGCGCCGGGCGGTACAGGAACAGTGTATGTGCCGGCCGGCTGCCCTGAGCGGACCCCGAAGGGCGAGATGGTACCCAGCGGCTGGCCCGCCGTTGTTTGGATTTCGATCTCCTCGCCGCGCTCGATGACGCCGACCTTCACCTCAAGCCACGCGGTCTCGCCAGCCCGCAGGGCATGTGGGAGGGCCAGCGTCATCACGCGCCCGGGAACCTGCTGCGCCGGTTGCGCAAGAACCGCGAAGAAGGCCAACGCCGCCATCAGCGCGCACATAACGCCTACCGTGCCCGTATGGTTGCGGCTTTCAGCACCGGGGCTTTCTCGCCCTGGCCGTTTGAAGGCACAACCCGAATGCTCACCGGCGCATTTGCCGCCGCTGCCAGATTGCGATATGCCGCTGCCGCCCTGGGCATCGGAACAGCGAAGGTAACATCGGACGACATACCTTCCATGTTCATCTTGCCGCCGAAGAAGGCAATAGTGCCGGCATAGTAGGGGCTGTCAGCTTCAACCTGCGTCACATCGGGCGGAGCATCCACGATCACGTCGAACTCGCGGCCGGGAGACGTCGCGCTCGGCCGCGCCAGCGTGATTTCCGCAACCAGCGACGCTCCCAGCTGGCTCGCCAAGTTGTTCTTGATCTGCCCGGACGGAACCGCGAACGATGCTGTGTTACCCTTCAACACGCCATTAACTGGCGCCGTTGGATGCTGACGCAGCAACCCACGGCTGGGAGCCTGCACGATGTTCTCGCCGAATCCCGGTTCGTAATCGTACTGGAACCGGTCGGTGCTCAGATATTCGCCGGCGCGGCTGGGGCCTACATACTCGCCTTTTCCGTTCACATAGAACAAGAACAGCTCCTCGGAAAGGGTTTTCAGTTCGTCGGCGGGAGGCAGATAAGGCAGGTTCAGGGCCTTCTGCTTGCGCGTCCACACATCCCACAAGCGGTCCATGTTGGAGTGGTGCAGAAAGAAGATGGGGTCCACCGGAGACAAAAAGTTGGTCATGTTCCCGTAGGGGCCCGGACCCAGCGGCCCTACGCCGCCAATATAGTTGTGAATTTTGTTGTGCGGGTACCCTTCGAGCACTGAAAACGAATCCTTGCCCGGCGCCGTATTGTGCGACGGCGTCTTGGAGCTATTGAAGCTCAGGTAGACATTTGGGTTATAGAAGTCGATGGGCAGCAGGCCGGAGTAGATGATGAACGGCGATGAATCAAAGGTTGTTTTGGCATCCAGCTTGGGGTTGTCGCGGGTGAGATAGCGAGAGCCGCAAGTGTTGGCAAAACACACATTGCCGGAAACGCCGTTCCCCGTCACGTCATTCCACATGTCGACGAATTCCTTGTAACCGCGAACATTGAGCTGGGCGCGCTGAGCCGGGCTCAGGTTGTTCCAATACTTCGTCAGTTCCGGCTGAATGAACGACGTGAATACCGCAAGGTTCCGCGTGTACGGCTCGAATGTCATACTCTGAGGCGTCAGTACCCCATCGAACATCGAATCCGGAATCTGCGGAAGGGTTGTCCAGTCCCAGTAGGGCATTGCGAATGAGTCGTCTCCGCTAAGATTGCGAATCGTCTCCTCAAAATATCCCACAAAACCGCGGTGCCAGACATAAAACCACCAGTTTCCATGCGGGCAATCCATCAGGTGGACGAATGCATTGCGGAACCAGTTCTGAGGGTGATCCGCGGGCAGGTTGAGCATTGCCTCGACGCCCTTTGCGTAGCTTGCGAGCGCTTTTTTTCCGCCGTGGCTCATGACGTTGTAGCGGGTGTATTTCGCTGAAGCTTGCACTCGGGTGCCAACCATCGGCAGCGTCGCAGCGCCCACCGCCGCGATTGTGGTTTTGAGAAAATGGCGTCGCGTGAGTCCAGAATTCATCGTAGTCATATTTGCCCTCGAAGACACAAGATCGGTGAGTGTAAAAACACTTCTAGCAGGGGATTGGCGGCGTAAGTGTTCGTTATTGGCAATTCATCGGCAACCTCCATAAAGTGTGGATTGCTTCGTATGAACAACTGCAAATGCAGGTTGCCTTCACTTCGGGCTCAAACCGCTTCAGTGCATGTGGCGCATATCCGGCATGCCGATTCCTCCGCCGGGTGCGCCGAGGTCGGGCACGATCTCGATGTTCAGCATCATGCCGGCGTCTTCGTGGTCGAGGATGTGGCAATGAATGACGAACTCGCCGATGTAGCGGTCGTAGTGCGTGCGAATATGGACGTGGTAGTTGTTCTCCACAAAGATCGTGTCGCGGAAGGTGTGCCACATGCCGCAGTACTGATTGGCCAAGCCCTGGTTATCCGGGTCAATATCTTTCTTGCAGTGGCCATCGGCATCGTAGATCGACTCCTGTGTTCCGTCGGGCAGCATGTGAATCACATCCGTGACCTCGAATGGGTTTACGTGGATGTGATAGATGTGCGGCTCGCCGCTTGAGGAGAGAATCCAGTCATCGGTGGTGTTGACCTGGCGCTTGATGTTGATCACATTCGGATCGTAGGACTGGCCGTTGATCTGGAAGAGCGCGCCCGTGGGTGTCCCGACGATGGAAAAGGCCGCTTGCTGCGCCTGCTCGGAGTGGGCCGGGGGAGCAAGATCGACAAATGGGGCCCAAGGCGTCAGATCACCGGCGCGAAGCCCGTCGCGCACTGGCACGGGCAGTTGTGGATTCGCCTCATAGAGGTGGTCCTCAACATACTTCTTCAGATCGCCGCTGACCGGATGACCTCCTACAACATGAATGATGGCCAGCAACTGCGGCGCGGATGGCCCTGCGCCTCCGCCATTGCCTGTGGTGGGATCGAAGCGCTGGCTCTTTGGCGCCGCCTGGTCCAGAAGGCAGTAGTAGCCGTCTTCCGGGAAGGCGACGAGGATGTCACTGCGGTAGCCGGGCTGTAAATAGTTCGCGCCATCCGAGCCGGGTTCGCTTATACCTTCGAGAGTATGAATTCTGGTCATGGTCAGACCGTCGGCTGCGATCGCAAACTGTGGAATCAGTGTCTGGGGCATGGAAGGGCATTCGTGTTCCACCTCCGCGACCTGCTGAAGGCGATCGCCGCTGAAGGCCGACCTGGCTAACAGAGTATCCTGGCCCACCTGCGGAATGGCGCGAACAATCTGCAGGTTGATCGTGTCGTGAATGCCGCCATGAAGAAAGCGCCAGCGCTGGATCTCGCCGGCACCAATCGACATGGTCGGCTGCACCACGCCGTTGACGCTGGTGAAGCGGCCGTTCGTGTCCCAGACACTCGCGGAGAACATTTGCAGGCCGAAGTTTTCAATGACTCCGGGAGTCGCGTAGTTGTCGCCGGTGGGCAGTGGGCAGGTCCACTCGGAGTTGGCCGGGCTGGTTGCGCCCTTTCCTGGGGACGCGGCGTTGTATAAGCCGTTAACGGTGAATATCTGCTGCCACGGCCCTCCATCCTGTTTAGGCAGGTTGCTGAAGCAGGCGTAGGGAATCTGCTGAAATAAGAAGAACTGCTCGACCAGCGGCGTACCCGCCGGGTCGTGAAGGATGGTGTCGATGTCCGCGATGGGATGCGGATCTTCCGGGGTGGGCGGCTTGTATGGACGATCGCCGCGTACCACCAGAATGCCGGCGGCGCCGCTGGCGACCTGCACCGCCGTCGAGCCGTGGCGATGGGCGTGGTACCAGAAGGTACCGGCCGGATGGTCCTCGGGAATGTTGATCTCGTATGGAAACTGCGTCTGCGGGGCAATGTTCAGCAGAACGTTGTCGCTGTTGCCTGCCGGCGAGACATGCAATCCGTGGGTGTGCAAGTTGATAGTGTTGAAGCATCCCACCCCGGGCGGCAGGCCGAGGCCATAGGGCGGGTTGGGCACGCAGGTCGGATCCTCTTTGGGCAGATCGTTGATCAGATCGACGTGTAGCGTATCTCCGGGATAGACAGGGATCAGGGGACCCTGCTTGCAGCCGCCGTAGGATCGCAGATGGAGCGGGTCCATGTGATTCGGCCATGGGTCATCGGTGGCCGGGTTGAAGATGAACGAATCCGCATACATCTCCTTGAGCGTCACGTTGACGATGCGGTCATTTATATCGACGGTTCCCTGCTCGCATGCCTCGGAGGGCGAAGGCTTAGCGGCCAGCATGAGCGCTTTAAGCTTGGTCGTGGCCTCGGGATTCACGGGAACCAACGTCGGCGGAGGCTCAAACGCGCGCACCTGCGCCGCAGCGGCAAGCGGCAGTCCGGCGGCGAGGGCAGTGAGAACGAAAGGGCAGGCAAATGAAAGTTTCATATCTCTCCGGGTATGAAGCGCAAGGGTGAATTCAATGAGGTAAGGAGCGGCTAAGCACGCACAGCGTAGAAGGACGCGACGACGCCCGCAGGGGCGATTCCGCCCGTGCCGGAGGAGTGCGAAATGGTGCGCGTGACCGAGCCAACGATGGCCGCCCGGTCCAGAGCGTCGGTGCTGGCGGGCCACACCGGCACCAGCCAGCCGATGTAGTCGTAGATCCACTCCTCGCCGTTCACGAGGCCCTTGCCCTGGAAGCGCACCTGCGCCGGCGATCCGTAGGAGCGCGAGCCGCGCAAGGCAAGCGACCAGCCTGTGCCGCCGATGGTGCCTGTCAAAACTTCGGACGCTGCGTCGTCAATGACGATGGCGCCAACGCCGAATTGAAGCTGGTCAAAAGGAATCGAGGCATCGGGCTCGTTCAGAAGACTCCGATAAGTCCAATTGCCGGTGAAAGGATTGTCAGCCATTTCGTTCCTCCTCATGGGGCGAATTCGAGGATCGCGGCCCGTGCTCAAACGCACGCCTGCGACATTGCGGAATCAGGGCAAGTTGGGTGCGGTTTTCGTTGTCGCTCCCGCTCGCTGGGCGAATCAGTCCGGCAAAAAGGGCGAGGTGAAGGTCAGCCACGAACGTCTGTGCGTTCGCATGCACACGCAGCCGACAGAGGCCGGATGCGCGACTATGACCGTTCACAAGCTTTCGGTTGGTCGGGGAAATGACCGAACCACGAGGCGAGCCTCGCGATTAGCAAGACCACGCTACCACTATAGACAACAGCCTGACAAGAGTCTTCCTGAGAAATATTCTGAGCGTGCTAGATGGTCTTTTTAGAAATATGTGGCGCTCCCAAAATGCCGTCTCGGGAGATAAGCTGCTTCGTTCTTTCCGAGACGAGCGTCGATTCAGATCGCGGGAATATTCATCGCTTTAGTCGAATTTGGAACGACCAAAGCAGCGAGAGCCGCAAGGGATCAACAGGGATGGGAACGCATAGGAGAAGCACTTCAATCAAAAGCACTTATTCTTCATTGTATTTCAATAAGTTTCCATAAACGATCCGACCTGTTTTAGGAGCAGAGGGCCGGTCACTTGGATGTCGTTGAATCAATCTATGGCGGAGAGGGAGGGATTCGAACCCCCGATAGCCTTGCGACTATGTCTGATTTCGAGACTGCTCTAGTTTTTAGAAATCATCAATGTTCATGCACCTTTTGCGAGAATGACTTCCGCAGGTATCACTTTTGGTGTCACTTTCGTGTCAGCTTGGGTCGCGGCTTGGGGGTAAAAACTCATGGCTGCGCTAATGGCCTTGGCGTTGACTTCCGGCTGTAAATGGGCATAGCGCATCACCATTGCCGCCCCGGAATGGCCGAGGTATTTGGCGACTGCGGCCAGCGGAACGCCGGACATTACCCAACGGCTTGCTGCTGGACGTGACGAAGTCCGAGGCGGTTCTTGGCTGCGGCCAAGCTGCCGACCTTCTCCCGGTGTATCTTTCCCTCTGCGGTATAGCGAATCCAGTAAATTCCGCTACCCGTGATCTTCTCGAAAATCCCCATCGGCAGCTTGGTTGTCTTGGTGGCCATAGCCTACCCTCAATTCGTTTGTGATTACCCGACTGCTTTCCACATAGAGCAAAGCGCTTCAGCCGGCTCTCGCTACCACGTCTACAAATGTGCGGAATCGGGCTTCAATCTCTGCCGCTGAGGTTGCCGGATAGCCTAGCCAGAGCAGACCGACTGTTCGGCCCGACGCAGGCGGCCCAGCAAGGGATATTGGGCCCTCATCGATCTCTAGTTTTTGACCCTGCTGTCTCTGCGGTAGGCCTCCGACCACTCTAAGCCGACGCAAGACGACGTTAAGGAGAGTTGAATAGGCATCTCTTTCTAATAAAACGGGAGTTCCCCCGGCTCTGCCGGGGTGGCAGTAGCAGTTTGACATTTGCGGGAGTCCATCCAAGAAACTCCGAGAGGTGAGCCGCCAAGCACACTTCAAGGAGAATCCAGGATGGACGAATATGAGAGCTTAAGCCACTCGAGGTGGGAGTGCAAGTACCACATTGTTTTTATCCAAAAATGTTGGCGCAAGGTTCTTTATGGAAATCTGCGCAGGCATCTGGGCGAGGTGTTCCGAAAGCTGGCCGAACAGAAGGAATGCAGGATCGAAGAAGGGCATCTTCTGGCCGACCATGTGCATATGATGATCTCGATTCCACCCAAGTATTCCGTGTCGTCAGTGGTGGGATTCATTAAGGGCAAGAGCGCGATTCACCTGGCTCGGGTTTATGGGGAACAAAAGCAGAATTACGCGGGACAGAGCTTCTGGGCACGCGGATATTCTGTATCGACAGTCGGCAGAGCTGAGGCCACGATCCGAGACTACATCCGCAACCAGGAGCAGGAAGACAAACGGATCGATCAGCTCAACATGTGGCGATGACCTGCCACCGATAGGGTGGCCCAACTCAATCGGGGCCGCGTTAGCGACCCCGCTCAAGCCGCTTTGAGCGGCTCACAAAATGAAGCCCCCGGCTCGGCCGGGGGTAATCTCACTACCCTCTGTATCTTCCTTTCGAGTTAGGCGAGGTCGAAGCGATCGAGGTTCATCACCTTGGTCCAGGCCGCCACAAAGTCGTGAACAAATGCCTGCTCTCCATCGCCGGACGCATAGACTTCGACAAGGCTTCGGAGTTGAGCGTTTGAACCGAAGATGAGATCGACTACGGTTCCCGTCCATTTGAGCTTGCCGCTGGCCCGATCGCGCCCTTCCAGCACTTCCTCCGATGCAGCGGACTTATGCCACTTCGTATTCATGTCGAGGAGATTCACGAAGAAGTCATTGGTCAATGCTTCGGGCCGCTTGGTGAAAACGCCATGTTGCGACTGCCCGAAGTTCGCATTCAGCGTGCGCATGCCTCCGATGAGAACCGTCATCTCGGGAGCGGTCAGCTTTAGCAGATTTGCCTTGTCCACCAGCATGTCGGCCGCCGATCCCTCCAGCCCCTTGCGGAGATAGTTGCGGAAGCCATCCGCGGCGGGCTCAAGCACAGCGAATGAATGTACATCGGTTTGCTCTTGTGTGGCATCCGTGCGTCCCGGCGAGAAGGGAACCTTCAGGCTGTGGCCGGCCCTCTTGGCAGCTTCCTCGACGGCCGCGCAGCCGCCCAGAACAATCAGGTCGGCGAGCGAGACCCTTTTCCCACTGGTTTGCGCGCTGTTGAAATCCTTCTGGATCGTCTCAAGAGTTTGAAGGACCTTTGCCAGTTCGGCCGGCTGGTTCACCTCCCAATCCTTTTGCGGCGCCAGGCGAATGCGCGCCCCGTTGGCTCCGCCGCGCTTGTCGCTGCCGCGGAAGGTTGCAGCCGACGCCCAGGCCGTGGTGACCAGTTGGGAGATGGAAAGCGAGGATGCGAGGATCTTAGCCTTCAGCGCGGCAATATCCAGCTCCCCGATCAACTCATGATCCACCGCGGGAACAGGATCCTGCCAGATTAGCGGCTCCGCGGGAACGAGCGGGCCCAGGTAGCGGACACGAGGCCCCATGTCGCGGTGCGTGAGCTTGAACCAGGCCTTGGCGAAGGCATCCGCGAACTCCTGCGGATGCTCAAGGAAGCGCCTGGAAATCTTCTCGTAAGCGGGGTCCACCCGCAGGGATAGGTCCGTCGTGAGCATCGTGGGGGCATGCTTGACCTTGGGATCGTGCGCATCGGGCACTGTGCCGGCTCCGGCCCCACTCTTCGGCGTCCATTGGTGGGCGCCCGCAGGGCTCTTCGTCAGTTCCCATTCAAAGCCGAAGAGGTTTTCGAAGTAATTGTTGTCCCACTTCACCGGATTTGTGGTCCATGCACCCTCAAGCCCGCTGCTGATGGTATGCACGCCTTTGCCATCGCCGAAGCTATTGCTCCAGCCCAGGCCTTGCTCTTCAATGCCGGCATCTTCGGGCACCGGGCCGACATACTTGCTGGGATCGGCAGCACCATGAGTTTTGCCGAAGGTGTGTCCACCGGCGATCAGGGCAACGGTCTCTTCGTCATTCATCGCCATGCGTGCGAAGGTCTCTCGAATATCCCGCGCTGCGGCGACAGGATCGGGGTTGCCATTGGGCCCTTCCGGATTCACATAGATCAGGCCCATTTGAACGGCGGCGAGAGGATTGTGTAGATCACGGTCGCCGCTATAACGCTCGTCGGCCAGCCACTTGCCCTCAGGTCCCCAGTAAATGTCTTCCTCCGGCTCCCAGATATCGGGACGTCCACCGCCGAAACCGAAGGTCTTCAATCCCATCGACTCCAGCGCCACATTGCCAGTGAGAACGATCAGGTCGGCCCAGGAGAGTTTCCGGCCGTACTTCTGCTTGATCGGCCAGATCAACCGGCGCGCCTTGTCGAGGCTCACGTTGTCGGGCCAGCTGTTGAGGGGAGCGAATCGCTGTCCTCCTGAGCCCGCGCCGCCACGGCCATCGCCAATGCGATACGTGCCTGCGCTATGCCAGGCCATACGGATGAAGAATGGCCCGTAGTGGCCGTAGTCCGCGGGCCACCAGGCCTGCGAGTCCGTCATCAGGGCATGAAGGTCCTTGATCACGGCGTCGAGGTCGAGGCTCTTGAACTCCTCAGCGTAGTTGAAACCCTCGCCCATCGGATTGGACAGCGAGGAATGCTGGTGCAGAATCTTCAGATTCAGTTGATCCGGCCACCAATCTGTATTGGTTGATGCCCTCGGGGCTGCATGTTTCGGAGCGCCGCTCGAAAACGGGCACTTTGCTTCATCTGGCATGGTTCTCTCCTTTTGCTGCTTGCACACTCCAGTGTAGAAGTTTGGGCGCGGGTGGAACAACACGGCGCCATGAATAGAACCGATATAGCCCAGGGCTGTGAGATTCATCATAGATTTCAGAGGTTCGCTGCTTTCGATTGACCGGTGAGCGAGCGTTGCTTGATAGCGGCCGCCGATCCGTACTTTATCCTTAGCAGCAGAGGCCTTTTGCAATGGACACGGAGCTGTGCAAACGCATGATGGCGGTGGCTCTCGAAGAGGCGCGACAGGGGTTGGCAGAGGGCGGCATTCCGATCGGGGCGGCGCTGTTTACGCGCTCGGGTGAGCTGGTAAGCCGGGGCCATAACCGGCGGGTACAGTTGGGCGACCCCAGCATTCACGGTGAGACCGACGCCTTTCGCCGCGCCGGGCGGCAAACGAGCTACCGCGACTTTGTGATGGTGACCACGCTGGCGCCGTGCTGGTATTGCAGCGGACTGGTGCGCCAGTTCCGCATCGGCGCCGCGGTGGTGGGCGAGAGCCGCACCTTTGCGGGAGGCGTGGAGTGGCTGCGGGCCAACGGCGTGGAGGTGATCGACCTCGACAGCCGCGATTGCCGGGAGTTGCTGGAAGGCTATATCCGCGCACACCGCGCAGTGTGGAAGGAAGATATTGGAGAAGAGCTGGAAGCGTAAAAATCAGTTCTTTGCATCCCGGTCTCGATGTGGTCTTCTGAAGATACCCGCCTATGCTCAACCGTCTGGAAAGCTATTTTGAATTCGCGCGCCTGGGGACCAACTGGCGCACTGAGATTCTGGCCGGAGTCACTACGTTCCTGACCATGGCGTACATCGTAGTGGTCAACCCGTCCGTTCTCTCCGCCTCTGGGATGCCGCTGGCGGCCGTGACCGCGGCCACCTGTCTTTCCGCGGCTTTCGGCTCCATCCTGATGGGCGGGTTGGCGCGGTACCCGATCGCGCTGGCCCCAGGGATGGGCCTCAACGCCTACTTCACCTACGTCGTGTGCCTCAAGATGCACATTCCCTGGCAGACGGCCCTGGGCGCGGTCTTTCTTTCGGGAATCATCTTTCTGGCGCTCACTGCCTCAGGCATACGGCAGATGATTTTGCACGCCATTCCACACGAGCTTTACGCCGCCGTGGCCAGCGGCATCGGCCTGTTTATTGCCTTCATCGGCTTTCGCAACGCGGGGCTGGTGGTGGGCGACCCTGAAACTCTGGTTACGCTGGGCAACATTCGCAACCCAACCACCATGCTGGCGCTGGGCGGACTGATCCTGATGGTCGCACTGGAAGTGAAGAAAGTTCGCGCCGCCATCCTCATTGGCGTGCTGACGATCACCGGCGTCGCATGGGCCTGTGGGCTGACCCACTGGACCCCCACCGCCGGAGGATTTCAAGCCCTGGCTTCCACTGCCTTCAAGCTCGATATTCGCGGGGTGCTCAACAAGGGCCTGTTGGAGATCGTCTTTGTCTTCTTCTTTGTGGACCTTTTTGACAATCTGGGAACGCTGGTAGCCGTAACCAAACGCGCCGGGCTGATCTCTGCCGACCACTCCATTCCGCGCCTCAACCGCATACTCTTTGCCGACGCCACGGCGACGGTTTTCGGTTCGCTGACCGGTACCTCGACCGTGACAAGTTATGTGGAGTCCACGGCCGGCGTGGCCGCTGGAGGCCGCTCGGGTGTCACCGCGATTGTGACCGGGTTGCTGTTTTTATGCGCCATCGGCGCGGCTCCCTTTGTCGCCATCGTGCCTGCGGCAGCTACCGCCCCGGCGCTGATCCTGGTCGGCTCAATGATGCTCTCCACCATCAGCGAGATTCGCTGGCATCAGCCGCTCGTCGCGGTTCCCGCGTTCCTCACCATGGTGCTGATCCCCTTCACGTACTCGATTGCCAACGGGCTTGGCTTCGGCATTATTGCATGGGCCGTGCTTCACCTGGCAGCAGGGAAGTTTCGCCGCCAGGATTGGCTGCTCTACGTGCTGGCCGTGCTGTTTCTGGCGCGCTTCATCTATCTGGGAGCCGACTGAAGCGACGGTTGCCGACGAGTACGACTCGACCTTGCCGGTCATCTTGACGATCAGGGAATCCCGCCGCGATGCAATAAACTTAGATCAGTATGCATCCACTCGCTCCCCGCGCCGGGTTAGTCTCTTGATTGTCGAAATCGAAGCGCTGACCAAGATCTACGAATCGAAGCTGCGCGTCGTGGCCGTGAATGGCATCGACCTGGAGCTGAAGCAGGGCGAGATCTTCGGACTCCTCGGCCCCAACGGCGCCGGCAAGACCACCACGATCAGCATCGCCACCACCCGCGCCCTGCCCACCAGCGGCACGGTGCGCATCGCGGGCATCGACGTGGTGAAGCACCCAGCCCACGCCCGCCGTCACATCGGCGTCGTTCCGCAATTCAACACGCTCGACCGCTCGCTCACCGTGTACGAGAACCTTTACTTTCATTGCCGTTATTTCGGCTTCTCTCATGCGCACGCCAAATCCCGCGCCCTCGAGCTTCTGGCCCAGTTCCTGCTCGGTGAACGCAAAGATGTTTATCCCGCCCAACTCTCCGGCGGGCTTGCCCAGCGTGTGCAAATCGCGCGCGCCATCGCCCATCGGCCTACAGTTTTGTTTCTGGATGAGCCAAGCGCCGGCCTCGATCCGCAAAGCCGCATGGCCATGTGGACGGCGGTCGAAGGGCTGCGCAAAGAGGGCATTACGGTCCTGCTCACCACCCACTACATGGAGGAGGCGGACCAGCTCTGCGAACGCCTGGCCATCATCGACCATGGCCGTGTGCTGGCCCTGGGATCGCCGGAGGAGCTCAAGTCCACCTTCGGCGCGCACACTATCTTCGACCTCAAACTCAAGTCGCTCGACGGCGTGGAGCCGGTCGTTGCCACGCTGAAGGCGCGCCTGGACGTGACCGGCGCGGAGGCAACCGCGGACGGCCTGCGGGTGATTGCCGCCACCTCCGACGGCCTGTTGCCCGATCTAGTACAGGCGGCCGCCCGCTTCGGCCTGCGCGACATAAAAATTACTGAGCCAAGCCTGGAGACGGTCTTCATTCAATTGACGGGGAGGGACTTGCGTGAATAACGGCGAGGGACTAGGGACTAGGGACCAGGGACTGGGTACCAGAGAACAGGGTAGGGGGCATCTCGGCTCGGGAATTTTTTTTAAGGCATTTCTGGGGCTGTTCATGCGCGACTTGCGGGTACTGACGCGCGAATTCCATGTGTTTATTGCACGCGTGGGTATGCAACCGCTGCTATTCCTGTTTGTCTTTACCTTCATCCTGCCGCGCATGGGCGGGGCCAACATGATGGCGGTCGGCGCCGGCATGGATTTTGGAACCATCCTTTTGCCGGGGCTGATGGCGGTGGCCATCATGTTTTCGGGCATCGCCGCGGTGGCGCTGCCCCTGGCGCAGGAGTTCGGGATTACGCGCGAGATCGACGACCGGGTCATGTGCCCGCTGCCGTTGTGGGCGGTCGCTCTGGAGAAGGTCTGTTTCAGCGCCATGCAGAGCATCATCGCGGCCCTGCTGGTGATTCCCATGGCCTATTACATTCCTGCCGTGCCGGTGCGCGTCCACGTGGCGAACTGGTTTCTGCTGGCGCTGGTGTTGGTGCTTTCGAGTTTTCTGACTGGAGCCCTGGGGCTGGTGATCGGATCGACCGTGAACCCACGGCAGATTGGCCTGGTGTTCTCCATTCTCGTAGTGCCCATTACTTTTTTGGGATGCGTTTACTACCCATGGGCCTATCTGGACAAGATTCGCTGGTTGCAGGTGGGCGTGCTCTTCAATCCCATCGTCTACATGAGTGAGGGCCTGCGCGCCTCCGTCACTCCCGGCCTTGCTCACATGCCGTGGTGGGCTATCCTGGCAGCGCTGGTCTTCTTCACCGCGGCGCTGGGGAGCTGGGGTCTCAAGGGATTTCTGGGAAGAGTGCTTTCGTAGGGCTCAATAGTCACGCAACCGCCAAACTTCTGCGTCCGACAGAAGCGGCGGCGGGAGTCAGTTTTATCTCAATGTCGTAGCCGAGCCGGTTCAGGCACTCCATCAACTTCTGCTCCGACAAATTGGAGAAATCTCCGCGCATGAGGCCGGATACCTTTGCCTGCGAAATTCCCATCCGGCGGCCCGCTTCTTCCTGGGTCAGGTCTAGACGCCGCACGGCGCGTGTGATTTCGATGACCAGACCGGACTTGATTTTTAGCTGCTCGGCGTCAGGCAGGCCAAGGTCCGCAAACACGTTGCCCGAGCTGATCTCGATTTCAATCCCGCTATGAACGCGATTTGCCATCTCGTATCTCCTTTGCCAGCATCTCGGCTACCTTGAGCCTGGCATGAACGATCTCCATGTCCTTTTGCGGTGTTGAGATTCCGCGCTTGCTTTTCTTCTGGAAGCAGTGAAGGACGAACACTGCTTCTTTGAATTTGACGGTGTAGACGGCCCGATATGTCCCATCGGCATCGTCTTCGACCACCTCCAGCACTCCATCGCCGGTGAAGCCCTTCAATACCTTGGCGGCGTGATGCTGCTCGCCGTTCTGTGCGAAGTGCAGGGCGTGACCGAAGAACTTCCGTACGCCGACCGGCAGCGTCATCAAATCCCTCTTGCTGTTCCCAATCCAGAAAAGCGGTCTTTTGGAGGTCTGCACAAGTTGATTATACTAGAACAGGTATTAAACGGAAACCAACATATATAGTTCTACGTGCTATAGTATTCAGTGTTAGGGCGCAAGTGAGAATTTTCAAGACGAAGTGGGTTGCACGGTTTGCCCGGCGCGAGCGAATAGCGGACAAGAGTCTGAGCGAGGCCATTGAGCGTGCAGAGCGGGGCGTGATTGATGCCGATCTGGGCGGCGGCCTTATCAAGCAGTGCGTGGCCCGCATGGGGCAAGGACGATCGGGCGGCTATCGGATGATCGTTGCTTATCGGGCGAAGGGCAGGGCCGTGTTCCTCTTCGGCTTCGCCAAGAGCGACCGGGAGAACATCGAACCGGACGAATTAACGACCGTACGCGAGATTGCCCGAGACTTGCTTGCCGCGAACAACGAAGGACTTGCACGGGCTATTGCAGAAGGTGAATTACAGGAGCTTTCCTATGACGACGAAGAAGCTTAGCCCATTGGCCGAAGCGATCCTTGAAACGGCTGACGGTATGCGCCGCACGGGCATCATGGACAAGGCCACGCATGAAAAGATCACCATTCGCCTACTCGGACCACAAGCCCTCAGTACAGCGGAGCCAATCAGCGGCATAGAGATTCGCACGCTGCGCGAGCAGGCGAATCTTAGCCAGGCTGCGTTTGCCCGCTACCTCAATCTCACGGTGGGCTATGTCTCGCAGTTGGAGCGCGGAATCAAGCAACCCAAAGGTCCAGCGCTCGCGTTGCTCAATGTCATTCGGCGCAAGGGCCTTGAAGTGATGCAATAGGAACTGGGGGATGTGCGAACGCCTCGCTTCTGTTTCTCTATGAGCGGAGTCGATATACTATCCTTAGGGTTTAACCATGCGGAGCCTGGATTTACGGAACTTGTCGATGCTTCTGGCTCCGGCCCTGCTAGCCGTGACCGGTTGCAGCATGGGACCCGTGACCGCCGACCCCTCGAACGCGACCTTTTCCATCTCCCCCGGCACCAGCTCCGTTGACACCAATTGCACCGGCTGCAATGCGACCAGCGCGCAGGGCACATCCGTAGAGCAGTTCGCCGCCACGCTTACCGGCGGAGGCGCTGCCGCCGTCACCTGGTCTGTCGCCGGCGGCGATGCCAATAGCGGGCCCGGCAGCATCACCTCCACTGGCCAGTACACCCCGCCCCCTTATCTCACCGCCGACCATGCCCAGGTTCTTGTCACGGCTACCCTCAACCCAGGCACGACGGCAACCGCGCTGTTGACTGTGACGCCGGGGTTCTTGCAGCCGCTCACGCCGGAGAATGCGGCTCTCGGCTCCAACGGGCAAGTCACCGTGACCGGCTACCTGGCAGAAGCGGGCGGCTTCGATGGCCTCACCTTTGCGCTTGCGAACTCCGCAACCGGCTCGACCGGCGGGCAGGGCACGCTGGGCTTGACCAATTGCACGCGCAGCACCGACAACTTTACCTCCTGCACCGTCACCTACACGGCGCCGACCTCGGTCTCCGCCACAGGAGCAACCTGGGTTGTGGCCAAGGCCGGAAGCTCATCCTCGAAAGCCGCCACCGAAGTGCTGCTGAACACAGCGGGAGTCTCAAGCAACCCCGCCGCGCACCAATCGCTCTTGCCCACGCCGGTTCTACTGGGCACATCGGGCGGCAACAACAACGACTACGACACGCAGGGCAACCAGATTATGGACTGCTGTAGCGGGACACTGGGGTCGCTCATTCAGGACACCAACAATCATCAGTACCTGCTCAGCAGCAATCATGTTCTGGCGCGCAGCGACCACGCCAGCGTAGGCGACGCGATTATTCAGCCGGGACTGATCGACAACAATTGCACGCCCAACGGCGACGGCCCCGGTACCACGCCTGTGGCCACCCTGTCTGGCTGGCTGCCACTCAGCTCGGCCGCAACCAACGCCGATGTGGCCATCGCGCAGGTCGATTCCGGCGCTGTGATCGCGAACGGCAATATTTTAGAACTGGGCGCTAAACAGGCCGATGGTTCGCTGGCCGCAGCACCTCCCGGCATCTCGTCTACCGGCGGCAGGGGTGAGGCGGCAGCTCTCGATCTGGTGGTAGCCAAGAGCGGGCGGACGACAGGCCTGACCTGCGGCAGCATCTCGGCGATCGACCTCGACGTGACCGTCGATTACTACATGGATTGCGCTGAGACCAAGCCTTACCTGACCAAGACCTATACCAACCAGCTGGCCATCAGCGGCAACCAGTTCAGCGATGCGGGCGACTCGGGGTCGCTGGTGGTGGACGCTGCCAATGCCGAGCCGGTGGGCCTTTACTTTTCTGGTGGAATGGATTCATCCGGCGTCAGTCAGGGCGTGGCCAATCCCGCGACCGACGTACTGAACGAGCTTGACGCGCAGTTGGGCGCGCAAGCCGGCGGAACAAGCTATACCTATGTGGGCGCGGCCGATCATCCGGTCAGTTGCCTCAACTACGGCGACAGCACGGTCGCAGCGACGCAGGCACGCACGCTCACGGACGCGGAGATAGCCCGCGCCCAGCAGGCCCTGGCGCAGGCTCGCATGTTGGTTAACCCTGCAATCGGAATTCTGGGGGTGGCTACCGGCAAGAGCAGCGACCACTCCGGCGAGGCGGCCGTTCTGATCTACGTGGATGAAGCGATGATCGTGAATGTGCCTGATACCGTGGACGGCGTGCGCACCCTGGTGATTCCAACCACGGCCCATGCGGTAGCCTTTGGCTCGGCGCCCCAGACTCCCTTTGAAGCCCACTCCGTCTCCGCTCTGTCAGCCGCGGTTCTTGGCCCGGCGGTGGCCGTGAAGCAGCAGATCGCACATAGCCTGATGAAGCACAATCGCGCCTTCTTTGCCGTGGGTGTGGGCCAAAGTCTCGACAACCCGAAAGAAGCTGCGCTCATCGTCTATGTGGATCGCAAGCAGCTTCCCGCCCAACTGCCGTCGACCTTGGGAGGCCTCCGCACCCGTTATATCGTTATGGACCGGCTCCACGTCACCCGCTCGTATGCGACGCCGGTGCAATCCAAACTGCACTGCGTGCCTCATCCGGCCGCCGGACAGCCTGACAGCATCGGGTCTGGCAGCTTCGATCTCCTCGACCTGCTTCGGCCCCGGAGTTTGAAGCTCAACTAAGTCGCCCCTTCATACCGTCGCTGCGGCAGTCTGTCTGGCTTGTTCTCCCAGATTCGGACCGTCGGGAATGAATATCTGGAAGACCGTTCCGGAAGTCTTTCCCTGCGCAGCCGTGCGGCTATGCACATGCACCAGCCCGCGATGCTTGACGATGATTTCGTGGCTTACCCATAGGCCCAGGCCGGTTCCCGTCACTTCCTTCGTGGTAAAAAATGCCTCGAAGACGCGCTCGCGAACCGCAGTCTCCATGCCGGTTCCTGTGTCGGCCAGCGTGAAGCGAACTCCGGTTTGCGCGGGGTCCTTCCAGTTACGCGATCGCCGCGCGCGCGCCAGCAGGCGGCCGCCGCTGCCGGTGGCGTCGATGGCGTTGCTCACCAGATTGGCAAAGACCTGGCGCAGCTCCCCGGCATAACAGAACAGGTCCATCTCCGCGTTGTATTTCCGCTCCACCTGGATCTTCAGGGTATTCAGCCGGCCCTGATAGAGGCCAAGCACGGAATCCAGCAGCTCCGACATTTTGGCGCGGGTAGGCTGCGTGGATTGGCGATAGAAGCGCAGAGTCTGCTGAGTAATCTCCGCGATGCGGTGCGCCTCGTGCTCGGCCATGGCCACATAGTTCAGTGCCGGATCCTCAAGCTCGCAGAAGTTGCGCAGCAGGAAGAGCAGGTTGGTGACGGCTTCGAGCGGATTGTTAATCTCGTGCGCAATTGAGGCGGCCAGGCGGCCTGTCGCGGCCAGCTTTTCCGTCCTGCGCAGAGCCTCTTCGCTACGTTTGCGGTCGCTGGCGTCCAGCACGATCACTCCCACCCAGCGCATCTGCCGCGGCGTGGTCCGCACCGGGTAGGCGCTGACCAGCCACGTCCACGGCCGGCTGGACTTGTCGCTCGGGTCTGCCTGACCTGCCAATTCCAGATTGCTCACCGCCGTCTCGTCGGCAAAAACCCGCTGCACTGTATTTTCCAGCTCGTGCGCCACCGGCTGCTGTAGCAGTTCAGGCAGTGTCCTGCCCAGGTGGCGGCTCAACGGAACTCCGGTCATCTCCGCAAACACCTGGTTCACGCGGACAAATCGGCACTGCCGATCGAAGAAGGCCAGGCCGATGGGCGCATTGGCCAGCATCGAGTCCAGCAGCGACAGCGTATCGTTGAGCCCCGCGCGCTGTTCGTCAATGGAAGCGACCATGCGGTTGAAGGCCTCGATCAGGTCGCCGATCTCGTTCTGCACAATCACCGGCAGCGGGAAACTGCCGCCGGTCTCCGGCGAATTCATCAGGGCACGCGTGCCGCGGTGCAGAATAGCCAGCGGCTGTGAGATGGAACGCGCCATCAGCAGCACGAGCAATGCCGACGCCACAATCCAGATCACGCCGAAAATAGCCGTGTCGCGCAGGAGTGCCTTCAGCGCTTCATCGTCCCAGGCGCGCTCCCTCGCTACCCAGGCGTACCCGCGCAGCTCCTTGCCGGTGTAGATAGGCTTGACGCACTCCCAATGATCCCCGCCCAGTGCAAAGACCCTGGGCGCGTCTGTGGTCATTAGTGGAATCTGCGCGCGCTCAATCCCACTGAGAGACATCAGATCGGGATCGCCTTGGCTGGCAAAGAGCACAACGCCGTCTGGATCGGTTACTTTGGCCAGGGCCACGCTCGGCGATTCGCCCACCATCTTCACCGACAGGCCCACCCAGCCGGGCTGGCTCTGTTGAAGAGCTTCTTTGGCGTCCAGCGATAGCGCGGTCACCTGATGAGCCAGGCCCTGAAGCATCCGCTGATGCACCTCTCGCGTCTGTTGGTGGACCAGCAGGGCCGCAAACAGCATGATCGAAAGCGCCTCAAGCAGCACCAGACCCGCCAGCATCTGCCATCGTATCGACCGCGGCCACCAGCGCATACGCAAGCCTTACCCCCGCTCACTTCAACCTTTCAGTTTACCGGGTTCTTTTGACTGTGCTTCTTGCGCAACCGGCATTCCGTTCTTTACTCGGATGCCAGAGCCCTGGCGATCTGTCGCCCGTGAAAGCGCCCATTCTCAATGAAGATTTCATTAGTGCGCGAACCCGCCACGATCACCCCGGCCAGATAGATGCCCGGCACATTGCTTTCGAGCGTCTCCGCATCGCAAACCGGCAGCCGGTCCGGTCCCTCGAACCGCACCCCCAGCCCTTCGAGAAAATCGAAGTCGGGGTGGTATCCCGTCATGGCGAAGACGAAATCGTTCTTGAGGGTCACGCGGCCCTCCGATGTGTCGACGACCACGGTGTCCGGGGTGATCTCAACCGCCTGCGAGTCAAAGTACGCCTTGATCTCTCCATTTTTGATGCGGTTTTCAATGTCCGGCTTGATCCAGTACTTCACGTGCGGTTGAATCCCCGGTCCGCGGTAAACCAGCGTCACCCGCGCGCCGCTCCGCCACAGCTCCAGCGCCACAATGGCCGCCGAGTTCTTGCCGCCGATCACCACCACGTCCGTCTCGAAGTAAGGATGCGGATCGACGTAGTAGTGATGAACTTTGCTCAGGTTCTCGCCGGATATGCCCATGAGGTTAGGCAGATCGTAATAGCCTGTCGAAAGCGCCAGCTTGTGGGTCTGGATGGCGCCGGGGCGCCCGAAACGGTCTTCCGTATGCACGGTGAACGCGCCGTCGGCCCCCGTCACCCGCTCCACGCGATGATACTGACGCACGTCCAGGTGGTAGTAGGCAGCTACCAGTCGGTAGTACTGGAGCGCCTCGTTGCGCGTGGGCTTTGCATTGGGGCTGGGGAAGGGAATGCCGCCGATCTCCAGCAGCTCCGGCGTGGTGAAAAATGTCATGTGCGCCGGGTAATGGAAGAGCGAGTTGCACAAGCAGCCCTTATCCACCACAATCGGGCGCAACCCCACCTTCTGCGCCTCGATGGCGCAGGCCAGCCCGGTAGGTCCCGCGCCCACCACCAACAGATCGAAAATCGCTTCTTGTGTTGCCGCCGGTTCCAGAGAAGGGTCGTCCATGGTTCTAGCTTAGGGCATGGCGCGAGAACCTGAAATTCGCTCGGTCTTTCAGGCTCGAAATCCCTAAATATGGTAGAATGGTAGAAAAGAATGGTAGAAAGGTGGAAAACTATGGCCTTGAACATCAAAAATGAAGAGACCCACCGGCTGGCGCGGACGTTAGCTAGGCGCAACCGCGAAACCGTGACTCTGGCGGTCACGATTGCACTCAGGGAACGGCTGGAACGGCAAGAAGAAGCCGAGAAACGGGAGGGCCGTCTGGAATGGCTGCTCAAGCTTTCCGAGCGAACAGCGCCGTTGCTTAAAGACCTGCCTCCTTCCGACAAAATCGGCGATCTTCTCTTCGATAGAGAGACCGGTTTGCCTCTATGATCGTCGACACGTCGGCGCTGGTTGCAATCCTCCGGCACGAAACCGAGCGTATGGTTTTTGCCAAAACGCTGAATGACGCCAATTCTTTGTTCATGTCGGCGGGGGCCTATCTGGAACTCTCAATCGTGATCGATAGTCGCAGAGACCCGGTTCTCAGCAGGGAAATCGATGAGGTCATTGCAAGGTTCAATATTCAGATTGAGCCGGTGACGGCGGAGCAGGCGAAGATTGCCCGTCAGGCCTATCGCGACTACGGCAGAGGCAGCGGCCATCCCGCCAACCTCAACTTCGGCGACTGCTTCACCTACGCACTCGCCCGCGACAAGCGCGAACCCCTGCTCTACAAGGGCGATGACTTTGTGCATACGGACTTGCGAACCGCAGTCTGACGGACTCGCATTAGGCACGCAAACCGCTTCTCTGATAAACTGGAAATTCTGAGTCCAACACCAGGAAGACACAATGTCCATTCATCCCGTAATGCAGCGCTTGGCCGACAAGCTCAAGCGCACCGATCTCCCCGAGTTCGTGCCCGGCGACCAGATTCGCGTCCAAGTCAAGATCAAGGAAGGCGATAAGGAACGCTTGCAGGCGTTTGAGGGTCTGGTTATCGCCATTAACCGCGGCCCCCAGGGCACCTTCACCGTGCGCAAAATGAGCTTTGGCCAGGGTGTGGAACGCATCTTCCCCTTCAATTCCAAGGTGATCGACAAGATCGAGCGGGTTCGCAGCTACCGTGTGCGCCGCGCCAAGCTCTTCTACATTCGCGGACTGCGCGGCAAGGCCGCCCGCCTCAAGGAAGTGGACCGCGTCACAGGCAAGGTCCGCGCCTAGGCCCCAATCAAATTTTTGCTTTCAATCGAGCCCCCGGCCATCCAGCTGGGGGTTTTGCTTTCTATACTCAATGCATGGCAAAGGGCCCGGTTTGCGGATGGAAACTGGAGAAGGCAGCGCGCAAGCTCGGCGCGCTGCGTATTGCCGGCCTCGACGAGGTAGGCCGCGGCCCGCTCTTCGGCCCGGTCGTCGCTGCCGCCGTCATTCTTCCCGCGGGCTGCCATTTGAGGGGGCTCACCGATTCAAAAAAACTCTCTGAAAAAAAGCGCGTTGAATTCGACATCGAGATTCGCGCCAATGCCGTGGCCTGGGCCATTGCCGCCGTCGATGCCGAGACCATCGACCGCATCAATATCCGCCAGGCATCGCTGCTGGCCATGCGCCGCGCTGTGGAACAGCTAGCGCTCAGCCCCGATTTTCTGCTGATCGATGGCCGCGACCAGATCGACTGGCACTGCCCGCAGCAAGCGGTCATTCAGGGAGACGCGCTCAGCCTCTCCATCGCGGCGGCAAGCGTGTTGGCCAAGGTATACCGCGATCGGCTGCTCACAGACCTGGACCGCGAATTTCCAGGCTACGGCCTCGCCCAGCACAAAGGCTACGCCTGCCCCGCGCACCTGGCGGCCCTGCAAGTGCTGGGGCCGACCCCGCTGCACCGCAAGAGCTATCAGCCCGTGGCCCAGACAGCGTTCCAGTTCCCGCAATTCTTCTTTGAAGGTTGAGTAGCGCCCAGCTTACTCGTTGACAGCTGCTACTTCGTGAAGCCAGCCGGGGGCCTTGAGAAGTTCGCGGGGACGCGAGCCGTCGGCGCGACCGACCAGGCCATCGCGCTCCATTAGATCGATGAGGTGGGCGGCGCGGCCATATCCGATTCTCAGGCGGCGCTGCAAGAGCGACGTAGATGCCTTCCCGAATTCAAAGACCAACTGCACGGCGTCATTGAATAGCGGGTCGTTCTCGTCGGGGTCGGCGTTCGAGCCTTCGACGCCTTCACGCTCGTCCTTGGGCGATTCAAGGAAGCCCTCGACGTATTCAGCCTGCCCTTGGTCCTTCCAGAATCCGACGACGGCCGCAGTCTCCTTCTCGCTGACATAAGGTGCGTGAAGGCGCATGAGACGGCTGGTTCCGGGAGGAAGGAAGAGCATATCGCCGCGGCCTAGCAGAGCCTCAGCGCCGTTGGTGTCGAGGATGGTGCGGGAGTCCACCTTGGTGGCCAGCCTGAAGCTGATGCGCGTGGGAATGTTGGCCTTGATAAGGCCAGTGATGACATCCACGCTGGGGCGCTGCGTGGCCAGGATGAGATGAATGCCGACGGCGCGGGCCATCTGCGCCAGGCGGGTGATGGACTCTTCGACGTTGGAGCGGTCGAGCATCATCAGGTCGGCGAGCTCGTCGATGATGATGACGATGAAGGGCAGCGGCTCGTTGTCTTCGCTCTCGTCGAACAACGAAGGCATGGTGTTTTCGAAGAGCTTGTTGTATTGCTCGATGTTGCGCACGCTGCGGCTGGCGAGCAGCTTGAGGCGGCGCTCCATCTCGCGGACCGCGTTGCGAAGGGCGTTGGCGGCCAGCTTGGGCTCCGTAATGATGGGCGTAAAGAGGTGCGGGACGCCTTCGTACATGCCCAGTTCGACGCGCTTGGGATCAACCAGGATGAGCCGGACCTGCGCGGGCGTGGTGCGGAAGAGCAGGCTCATGATCATGGCGTTGATGGCCACGGATTTGCCCGAGCCGGTGCTGCCGGCGATGAGGACGTGGGGCATGGAAGCCAGATCGGCCGTGACGATGCGGCCGTTGATGTCCTTGCCCATGGCGAGGGTGAGGCGCGTCTTGGAGCGCGCGAA
>Ga0182024_10001658_pt1 | contig 56534 bp, 50 predicted proteins | sample P32metaG_FD_120480 | JGI IMG/M metagenome (GOLD analysis project Ga0182024, IMG submission 120480) | Permafrost microbial communities from Stordalen Mire, Sweden - P3-2 metaG (Illumina Assembly) | ecosystem: Environmental > Terrestrial > Soil > Wetlands > Permafrost | place: Sweden: Stordalen...
GGGAGCGGCGGCGTCCTCCGGAGGCTGGTCATGTTGATCTCGCGATGACTCGGTACGCCATCGAGGGGCTCGCGGCCGCGGGAATACCAGGGTCCGATCCGGCGATGCAGAAGGCGCTCGTATATTTGGATCGCTGCCAGAATCCAGATGGCGGATTCTTTTTCTCGACGGTGAATCTCGACACGAACAAGGCGGGCGGTGACGATGGCAAGTATCGCAGCTACGGGACTACCACCTGTGACGGCGTGCTTTCGATGCGCGCGGCTGGTGTGGCTGCGAATGATCAACGCATCCTGCGCTCGCAGGCGTGGCTGAAAAAGAACCACCTGGAGGAACGCGCGCCGGGGTTCGACATCGAGCCTGCGCGGATGGGCTGGAGCGAGGGCTTGCGATTCTATTACGCGGCCGCGATCACGCGCGCCATGCCGGGGCTACCTGTGGTGCTTCCGCCGCAGCATGCCGACGGTAGTTTTTCGAATACGAATCAGTTGGTGAAAGAGGACGATCCGCTGGTCGCGACGGCGTTCGCGGTACGTGTGTTGTGCCACGATAGTGGTGGATGAAAACCATCATCGAGCCATTCCGCATTCGGAGCGTCGAGCCGTTGCGACACACCACGCCGGTGCAACGCGAACAGTTTCTGCAGAAGGCCGGGTACAATCTTTTCGAATTGCGTGCTACGGATATTTTGATCGATCTTTTGACGGACTCCGGCACCAGCGCGATGTCGACGGCGCAGTGGTCGGCGATGATGCGCGGCGACGAATCGTACGCGGGCAGCGAGAGTTTTTTTCGGTTGAAGAAGGTGGTCGATGAGCTGACGGGTTTCGGCCACATGATTCCGACGCACCAGGGGCGCGCGGCGGAGCGCATCCTGTTCACGGTTATGTGCCGGCCCGGTCACATCGTGCCCAACAACACTCACTTCGATACGACGCGCGCCAACATTGAATTCAGTGGAGCGCGCGCCGTGGATCTTCCGCTGCCGGAGGCGGCCGACACACAGGCGCGGATTCCGTTCAAAGGCAACATGGACGTGGACGCGCTCGAAAGGTTGATTGAAATCGAAGGCGCGAGCAAGATTCCGCTGATCATGCTGACTGTCACCAACAATTCCGGTGGCGGCCAACCGGTTTCGATGGCGAATATCCGCGCGGTGCACACAATCGCCCAGCAGCACAAGATTCCGTTTTATCTGGACGCATGCCGATTCGCCGAAAACGCCTGGTTCATTCAACAGCAGGAGCCGGGGTTCGAGCGGCTGACGCCGAAACAAGTTGCCCAGGCAATGTTTTCGCACGCGGACGGCTGCACGTTCTCCGCGAAGAAAGACGGGTTTGCGAATATCGGCGGCCTTTTGTGCACGAATGACGACGAAGTCGCCTTGAAAGAGCGTGATTTGCTGATTTTAACGGAGGGTTTCCCGACGTACGGAGGGCTTGCCGGTCGCGATCTGGAAGCCATCGCCGTGGGCCTCGAAGAGGTGCTGGATCGCGACTATCTGGAATACCGCATCGCGTCCACAGGCTATCTGGGAAGAAAGATTGCGGATCAAGGCGTGCCCATCGTCGAACCTCCGGGCGGCCATGCCATCTATATCGATGCGGGGAAAATGCTGCCGCATATTCCGAAACACGAGTTCCCCGGTCAAGCGCTGGCGGTGGAATTGTATCGGCACGCGGGTGTACGGAGCGTGGAGATCGGCTCCGTGATGTTCGGCGAACACGCGCGCCATGAGTTGTTGCGGCTTGCGATTCCACGCCGTGTGTACACCCAGAGCCATATCGATTATCTGGTGGAAGCGATCCTCGAAATAAATGCGCGCAAAGATACGCTATGCGGACTGCGGATGATTTATGAGCCACCGTATTTGCGTCATTTCACGGCGAGGTTCGAACCGTTATAGTGTGGAATCCGGACGCCGCCTTAAGCCGACGCCGCAAGCAAAGCTCGCACCACAGCGAACCGCTATAATTGTCCGGCTATAATGAACAATCCATGCCCATCGACTGGTTTCCGCTGTGGCTTAGCCTGCGCGTAGCCGTAGTGTCGACCGCAGTGGCGCTTGCGTTCGGGTTGTGGCTCGCATACATCCTTGCCAATCGGGAATTCCGCTTCAAAGAAGTGGTGGATGCGATGGTCACGTTGCCGCTGGTTCTGCCCCCGACTGTTCTCGGCTACTATTTGCTGGTGCTGATCGGGCGTGCGAGCCCGCTGGGAAAACTATGGGAAACGATTTTCGGATCGCCGTTGGTCTTCACGTGGAAGGCCGCGGTGGTGGCGGCTCTGTTTCATTCACTTCCCCTGCTGGTTAAATCATCGCGCGCGGCGTTTGAGAGTGTCGAACGCAGTTATGAACGCGCGGCTCGAACGCTCGGCGCGTCCGAGTGGCGATTGTTCTGGCGCGTTACTCTGCCTCTTGCTCACCGCTCGATTCTCGCGGCGGCGGCACTCGCGTTCGCGCAGGCGCTGGGTGATTTCGGCATCACGCTGATGGTGGCGGGGAATATTCCGGGCCGAACGCAAACGGCGGCCGTCGCAATTTACGACGCTGTGGAATCGGGCAACGGAGCGGTAGCGCGAATGCTGGTGCTGGTGATCTCCATGGTCGCGCTGCTGATCCTGACGGTTGCAAATCGCCTGAATCCCCGCTGGTCCCCCCGCTAAGGCCATGCTGCAAGCGCGCCTTCGTAAAACATTTCCGCAAGGCGCCGATTCGGCCGGATTTTCTCTCGCCCTCGAATTTCAAGCCGGCACCGGCGTCACAGTGCTATTTGGTCCCAGCGGTTCGGGCAAGACGCTGGTGCTGGATGCCATCGCCGGATTTGTACGTCCGGACGAAGGCCGCATCTTGCTCGACAACGACCTACTGTTCGACGGTGCGACGGGAGTGCACCTTCCGCCGCAAGCGCGCAATTGCGGATACGTTTTTCAGAACTACGCATTGTTCCCGCACATGACGCTGCGTCAGAATCTGATGTTCGCCGCGGAGCGCCGGCCGCGCCTGGAGCGGCATCGCCGGGTGAACGAGATGATCGAGACTTTCCGATTGACCGAGGCTGCGGGACGGCGTCCGCACGAAGTTTCGGGAGGACAACGGCAGCGTTGTTCCATCGCGCGCGCGTTGATTGTCGCGCCGAAGTTGCTGTTGCTCGATGAACCGGCGCAAGGGCTGGACGCGCCACTGAAGGCGGAGTTTTACGAAGTGCTGCGACAGGTGCGCGCGGATTTCAAGACTCCGGTTATTCTCGTGACGCACGATTTGGATGAATGCTTCGAACTGGGCGAAGAGATGTTGATCCTGCGCGAAGGCCAAATCGTGCAGAGCGGAACGCCGCGAAAAATTCTCGATCAGCCGGCGAACGTCGAAGTGGCTCGACTGCTGGGCGCGTTCAATTTGATCCCGTGCGAGATTCGGGCGCTCGACCCGGGACGGAATACGAGCAAAGTTCAGATGGGTGAGTTTGAGCTGGACGGTCCTTATTTTCCGGGCCGCTTTAAAGGAGATCGCGTAACCTTGTGCGTGCGGCCCGAACTGTTGGTTGTTACAGCGCGTCTCGGCAGCGCGGGTCCGAACCAGATTCCAGCTGTATTGTCGCGCACAGTTGAAAAGGCGCAATGGATGCGTCTTGAGTTCGAAGGCGGCATTGCGGCGGATATGGGTCGGGAGGAGTTCGAACGGCAGCGCGAGAACAAAGAGTGGTTGATCGAGTTTGTTCCGAGCACCCTTCGCGTGCTTTAAGAAGAAGGAGTCAGAAGTCGGGAGTCAGGAGTCAGAATGCGGAGCAGTTCCTGTCGCCTTATTTTAACTTCGCCTTGGTTTCGCGGATGCTGTATTCAAGCCAGCCACGCTCATTCGAGTTTTTGGACTGATCGCGAAGAAATGCTAACGCCTTCAATCTTGCTTCCCATGCGCCCCGATGTGTCGCGTCGAATGCGAGGGCGGCTTCGGTCAGGCGCAACGCTTCCGCGGCTTGGCCCTTCTGAAGCACTTCGAGCGCGCGTGCCACGACTGGATCGGGTCCGCCCGCCAGCTTCACCAGATCCGAGTACGGAGATGACGGCCGAGCCGTATACATCGTAGCCGGATTCAGATCGAACCAACCGGCGTAGCCTTCGTAAATCCCTCGAATCGACCAAGTAAGTTTGCCGTAGCCTTCGCCGACATTCAAATTCTCGGGTAGTTTGATCTCGCGCATCAAGGTGAAAACGTCCTTGCCGTCGTTCATTCCTATTACGACTGCATTGTGCACATAAAGAATCGCGTCGCGATACATTTTCACTCGGGTCGCGATCTCCGTCGCGCCGCTGATGACGGGGCCGTGGCTCGGCAACAGGATCTCCGGCCTCCACGACAAAACCTTATCGAGTGAATGAACGTAATCGAGCGCCATGCGCGGCTCCGTTCCGCGCAACGTATAAATATTCGGGAACGACACGTAGAAATTGTCGCCGGTAAACGCGGCCTTCCACTGTGGAATCCAGACGGAAAGATGGTCAGGCGTTTCGCCGGGAGTGGAGAAGATTTCGAATTTCACGCCGCCTAGCGTCAACTCGTATTTATCGTCGAACAAAATCGTCGCCAGTTGCTTCGCCCCTTCATTGCCCGGCCAAGCCATGGCAGGCGGCGTGGGAAACACAAATTGGGCGGAGTTGCGCAGCGCGAAAAAACGGTTCAACCTCTCCTGGTAGTTGAGGAACTCCACCTGATTTTTCTGCGCAATCACCTCGGTGCCGGGTTCCTTCCATAACGCGACGCCTCCGGTGTGATCTCCGTGGCCATGGGTCAGGACGATGTATTTCACCGGTGCCGCGCTGCGCGCCTTCAACAATTTCACGTGGAGAGGCGCCGATAAAATCGACGACGCATCGATGATGACGTTGCCGGCAGGCGTGATGACGAGAAATGTATTGCCGAAGCCCACCGCCTGATAAATGTTATCGGTGATCTTCACCGCCTCTCTACGATCGAGGCCTTCCCGAAGCGGCGAGAGAGGATCGGAGCCGAGCTGCGCGAACGCAGCGATCGAAGTAACGGCAGAGGCGACGAGCAACTTGGTCATGGGTTCTACTTTATAAAAAGTAGCCAGTAGCCAGTAGCCAGTAGCCAGCTGCCAGTAGCGGGCATGGTTCGGTAGACTAGGGGACTATCTATGAATTTGGGATTAACAAATAAAGTTGCGATGGTGGCGGGCGCAAGCCGCGGGCTGGGGTATGCAGTGGCGCGCGCGCTGGCTGAAGAGGGGGCTCTGGTATCGATTGCATCGCGCGACGCGTCGGCAATTGAAGGCGCGGGGCACAGGATCGAGGAAGAAACCGGGGCGCGCGTACTGGCGGTGGCGGCGGATGTTTCGTCGGCGCCGGCAATTGAGCATTGGCATCAGAAGACGATCGAGCGATTTGGCGGGATCGACCTGCTGTTTACAAACTCGGGTGGTCCTCCGCCTGGCGCGACGATGATGTTCGACGATGCGGCATGGCAGAAGGCGTTCGAACTGCTGCTAATGAGCGCGGTGAGGATGATTCGTCTCGCGGTGCCGTCAATGGCCGCGCGCGGGGGAGGAAGCATCATTGTGCCGACATCGAGCTCGGTAAAAGAGCCGATCGCGAACCTGGCTCTTTCGAACATTTTGCGCGCTTCCGTGGCGGCGTTGTCGAAGACACTGGCGAACGAGCTGGTGGGACAGAAGATTCGCGTGAACCATTTGATTCCGGGGCGCGTCGATACGGATCGTCTGAGAGAACTCGACGAGGCGAACAGCAAGCGCCTCGGCGTCAGCGTGGAAGAACAGAAAAAGAAAATGATGCAGACGATTCCGATGGGCCGGTACGGAAATCCGAAGGAGTTCGCCAGCGCGGCAGTGTTCCTGTTTTCCGACGCCGCCTCGTACATCACAGGCGCGACTTTACAAGCCGACGGCGGACTGATGAGAAGCGTGTTATAGGAGTCGAAATGAATCGAAGAGTCTTCATGGCGGTGGCGGCCGGGGGAGCGGCGAAACTGGCCGAAGCTGGAGCGGCCGAGATTCCCGACGCAATCGCGAAGCTTCGTCCCATGATGGATGGGGTTCGACCGATCACGGCCGGGGAGCGGCGAGCGCGCATCGACAAGGCGCAGCGGCTGATGGGCGAGAACAAAATCGGCGCGATTGTGCTCGAGGGCGGATCGAGCATGTTTTATTTCAGCGGTACGCGCTGGAATCCGGGGGCGCGAACGTTTGCATTGGTGATACCGGCGAAGGGCGAACCGGCGTGGGTGGTTCAGAGCGCCGACGAAAAGCGCGCGATTCATCATGAAATGATCCGCACTGGCTCCGATGTGCGCGTCGCGCGGGACGACGCAGATGCGTTCAAGAAACTAGCGCAGGTGTTGAGGGATCGCGGCGCGGCGCGGGTGGGAATTGAGGAGCGCGTACGTTTCGCGGTGTACGACGGGATTCGCAAGGAGGCCCCGTCATTCGAATTTATCAGCGCCGATCCGGTGAGCGCGGGTTGCCGCGTCATCAAGTCTGCCGCTGAGATTGCGCTGCTACAGCGCGCCAACGACATCACGATTGAAGCGTATCGCGCGGCGCTGACTACACTTCGCGAAGGCATGACGCAGAAAGAGCTGAACAACAATATCTCCTCGGCGTTTCGCGCTCTGGGTTCGAGCGGCGACGCGATGGCGATCTTCGGAAAGTACACTGCGTTTCCGCACGGTAGCATTATGCCGCAGCAGTTGCGCGAAGGCGATTTGGTGCTGATCGACGACGGGTGCAGCGTAGAGGGCTATCAGAGCGATATCACTCGAACCGTGATTTTCGGCAAGCCGACGGCTCGTCAGCGGCAGGTTTGGGATTTAGAGCGGAAGGCGCAGGACGCCGCGCTGGCAGCGGCGAACGTGGGTGCTACCTGTGAATCCGTGGATGCCGCGGCGCGCGACGTGATCAGTAAAGGGGGGTTCGGCCCGGGGTACAAGGTTCCCGGCCTACCACATCGCACCGGTCACGGAATCGGGCTCGACGGTCATGAGTGGACGAATTTCGTCAAAGGGAATAAAACGAAGATTCAGCCTGGGATGTGCTTCAGCGATGAGCCGACGATCGCGATCTACGGCGAGTTCGGCGTCCGCCTCGAAGATTGTCTGTACATCACTGAGAGCGGCGCGAGAATGTTCACCAAGCAGAGCCCGGCCATCGATCAGCCGTTCGGATAATTAAGATGCAAACAGCAGACGAATTTCGCGCGCGTATCGAAAAAGCGCAGCAGGCGATGAAGGAATTCGGACTCGGCGCAGTCGTGCTGGAGCCCGGACCCGCGATGATGTATTTGACCGGGGTGCGATGGGGGAAAAGCGAGCGATCGTTCCTGGTCGTGATCCCGGCGAAGGGCGAACCGGCCTGGGTTCTTCCAGGCTTCGAAGAGATGCGCGCGCGGGAGTTGATTCACGCAGGCAGCGACATCCGCGTATGGCAGGAAGACGAGAGCCCATTCGAGCGCGTCGCCCAAGTATTGAGAGATCGCGGCGTCACGGCAGGGCGCGTGGGCATGGACGAAGCGGCGCGATTTTTTGTTTTCGACGGAGTGCGTAAGCAAGCTCCCGATCTCCATTATGTGAGTGCGACGCAGGCGCTGAAATCGGCCGGTGTCGATCTCTCGCAACCTACCGCGGGTCGCGGCCGAGGCAAGCAATAACTGTTGTAGTATTACGTTCATGCGATCAAGCCCGTCGAGACGCCAGTTCCTTCGCAACGCCGCCGGAATATCCCTGGCGTCGCTGGTGCCGCGAGGTTTGATTGGCGCCGATGCGAAAACCGAGCACGTCATCATTCATACGGGCGATACGATCGGCGTCGTGCGTCCCGAGCTGCACGGACAATTCGCCGAGCACCTCGGCTCCTGCGTGTACGGCGGCCTCTGGGTGGGAAAAAATTCGCCGATCCCGAACGTCGACGGCTATCGCAAGGCCGCGGTCGATTATCTGCGCGAACTCGGCGTGCCCGTGCTGCGCTGGCCTGGCGGGTGCTTTGCGGACGATTACCATTGGCGCGACGGCATCGGCACGAAACGTCCGAGACGCGTGAACATGCACTGGGGCGAATACGTCGAGGACAACAGCTTCGGCGTCCATGAGTTTATTGGCCTCTGCAAGAAAATCGGCGCCGAGCCCTATCTCGCCGGCAACGTCGGCAGCGGTACGCCGGCGGAGCTCCGCGATTGGGTGGAGTATTGTAACTATCCGTCGGGGAGTACTCTCTCCGACGAGCGCGCCGGCAACGGTTCACCGGAGCCATTCAACGTCCGCTACTGGGGCGTGGGAAATGAAAACTGGGGCTGCGGTGGGCGCATGGCGCCGGAGCATTATGCCGACGAATTTCGCCAGTTTTCCGGCTATTTGCGGAACTGGGGCGGCACGAAACTGTTTCTCATCGCGTGTGGGCCGAACGGCAACGACGGCAACTGGTCGCGAAAATTCCTCACGCAGAACATGGGTGCGCGCGTTCCCGACGGCTTCGCGATGCACTTCTACGAAAATTCGCAACTCACGCCGACGCAATTCACCGCCGACGCGATGAACATGCAGATGTCGACATTCCAGCGTGTGGAGCAGGCCATCGTGCAGCAGCGCGCTATGCTGGATGGCTTTGAACCCAAGCCCGTTCGTGCAATGAACCTTATGCTCGATGAGTGGGGCGTGTGGGATCGCATGATTCCCGACGAAGAAAAGAATTACGGCAAGCTCTGGCAGCAAATTACAATGCGCGGCGCGGTCGCGGCGGGACTCGGGTTAAACATGTTCAACCGCCAGGCCGACAAACTTTACATGTGCAACATCGCGCAGATCGTCAACGTGCTGCATTCGATGCTGCTCACCGACGGTCCGACGGGACGCAATTGCGTGCGCACAACTACATACTACGCTTTCATGATGTTCAAGGCGCATCGTTTGAAAACCGCCGTTCGGACGGAAAAAGATAGTAACGACGCGCTCGATCTTTCCATCTCCGCCTCGCGCAGCGGAAACCGCATCGTCGTCACCCTCGTCAATCCGCGAACGTCCACAGACGTGCATGCCGACTGCTCCTTCACCGGGGCGACGCCCACGAGTTCCATCGCATATATCCTTCACCACGCCGACATGAACGCCTACAACAGCTTCGACGATCCCGACAAGATCACCACCAAACCCTGGGCGGCAATCGTCGAGAACGGCCGCATGCGCGTCGAAGTGCCCGCGATGTCCATCGTCACGGTGACGCTGATAGCATGAGCCTCAAAGGTCTCAAAAAAGCCGTCTGGGAAGCCAATCAAGGCATCTTCAAAGCTGGCCTCGTCACGATGCATAGCGGCAACGCGAGCGGCATCGATCGCGTCCGGGGACTGGTCGTCATCAAGCCCAGTGGCATGGATTACGACAAGATGCGGCTGTCGGACATGGTCGTGACGGATATGACGGGCAAAGTTGTCGACAGCAGGTGGAAGCCCTCGGTCGACCTGCCGCATCACTTATATCTTTACCAACATCGCCCCGATGTCGGCGGCATCATTCATACGCATTCGAATCACGCGACAAGTTTCGCGCTCCTCGGCAAATCGATTCCCGCGTATCTCACCGCCATTGCCGACGAGTTTGGCGGCGAAATTCCATGTATCCCTTATATCGACAATCAGGGCGATAACATCGGGAAGGCGATTCTGGAACACATCGGCCACTCGCCCGCGGTGCTGCTGGCGCATCATGGAGCGTTCGCGATTGGGAAGACGCCTCGCGATGCGCTGAAAGCCGCGATCATGCTTGAAGATGTAGCGCGCACTTGTCACCTGGCGCTGTTGAAGGGCGATCCTAAGCCATTGCCGGCGGAGGAAGTCAAGAAATGGTTCGATCGCTATCAGACCAGCTATGGCCAAACTGGAGAGAAAGGGCGCCGCAAATAAATGACCACGGAACGCATGATCTCTCTCACTCCGGTCGACATGGCGATCATCGTCCTCTACTTCGTCATGGTGCTCGCGATCGGCTTCTACCTGAAGCGATTCGCCACCAGCGGCGAAGATTTTTTCCTCGCCGGCCGCGAGATGACCGCTTGGGTCGCGGGCTTGAGTTTTCTCTCGGCGAACCTCGGTTCGCTCGAGCTGCTCGGCTGGGCCGGCGCTTCCTATCAGTACGGTATCCTCGCCGCGCACTGGTATTGGATAGGCGCCATCCCCGCGATGCTGTTCCTCGGCATCGTCATGATGCCGTTCTATTACATCTCGAAAACGCATTCCGTGCCAGGCTATCTGCAACTGCGCTATGGACCCGCTGCCAGCGGCCTGAGTGCGATTTCGTTCGCGCTCATGACCATCCTCATGTCGGGCGTCAACATGTACGCCATGGCTGTGGTGATGAAGGTCGTGCTGGGATGGAACATCCACTTCAGCATCTGGGTTTCGTCGCTGACCGTCGGCGTCTACGTAGCCTCCGGCGGCCTCTTCTCCGCCATCTTCAACGAAGTTCTGCAATTTTTCCTGATCTGGTTCGGCGCGTTGCTCATCCCGATTCTCGGCCTCATCGAGACGCATGGATGGGCGGGCATGGTCGCGCGCATCAAGAGCAATTTCCCCGGTCAGGATTTCACGCATGCCTGGAGCACGCTGGGCAGCGCGCAGGATAATCCGATGGGTATGCATTGGACCGGCATCGTCTTTGGCCTGGGCGCGATTATTTCGATGGGTTACTGGACTACTGATTTTTTGGTTGTGCAACGCGTTCTCGCGGCAAAGGATTTAAGGTCGGCGAAACTTGCTCCGATTATCGGATCGTTTTTTAAGATGGCGGTCCCGCTGATCGTCATCCTTCCCGGCTTGCTCGGACTCGCCGTGCTACCGGATCATCTGGTGCCCACCGGCTCGGCGATCGCCGGTCAGCATACTTATGACGACGTCCTGCCGCTCATGATGGCACGATATATGGGACCGGGCCTGCTGGGATTAGGAATCACCGCCCTGGTCGCGGGATTCATGGCGGGCATGGCGGGCAACGTCAGCGCCTTCGCAACTGTTTGGACCTACGATTTGTACCGCCCGTTCCTTCGCAAGGCCGCGCCCGACGCGCACTACGTCTCGATGGGCCGATGGTGCACCATCATCGGCTTGATCGTCAGTATCGGCGCGGCGTATCTGGCGATGGGATTTACCAGCATTATGGATTACGTGCAGGCTTTGTTCAGCTTCTTCATCGCGCCTCTGTTCGGAACCGTGATTCTGGGAATGCTGTGGAAGCGCACTACGGCCGCGGGCGGATTCGCGGGACTGCTGGTGGGAACGCTGTCCTCCATAGGGATGTTTCTGATAGTCAAGTTCAACCCCGAAGCGCTCTCGGTGATCGCGATGTCCACTCACGCCAAGGCGATGGCGGAGGATATGTATCGCGCACTGTGGTCCTGGGTCATCTGCGTCCTGGTAACGGTGGTAGTCAGCCTCGCAACGAAGCCGAAGCCGGACAGCGAACTCGCAGGCCTAGTCTACGGCGTTACGGCGATCCCGCGCGAAGGCAACCTGGGTCTGTTCCAAAAACCGATCTTCTGGGCCGGCGTCGCAGTGGCGCTGTTTCTCGTGCTTCAGTACATCTTCTGGTAATTCATATGAGCGAAAATCATCACATCATTCCTGTCTGGTTCTTCGTCGGAATCATGCTGCTGGTTTACGGCATCTTGATTTTGGGAAGCGGGCTCGCGGAGTGGACGAATCCGCCTCACACGGTGCTCGCCGAATTGCACGCGCCAGTCTGGTGGGGAGCGCTGCTGACCGTTATCGGCGCGGGGTACGTGCTTGCCTTTCGTCCCAAGGCAAACTAATGACGACCTTCGGAGTCATCGTCGGCAATCGTGGATTTTTTCCTGATGCACTGGCACGCGATGGACGGGTGGAAACTCTTCGCGTTCTTGAATCGCTCGGTTACGGAGCCGTCTGTCTCACTCCAGAGCAAACAAAATGCGGAGCCGTCGAAACACTCGCCGACGCACGTAAATGCGCGGATTTGTTTAAAACGCATCGCGACGAAATTGACGGCGTCTTAGTGGCGCTGCCAAATTTTGGAGACGAACGCGCCATCGCGAACACTCTGCGCTTCGCCGGCCTCGATGTACCGGTTCTGTTGCAGGCATTTCCCGACGATCCATCCAAAATGCTGATGGGCGCGCGCCGCGATAGCTTCTGCGGGAAAATCTCCGCCTGTAATAACTTGTGGCAATACGGCATCAAGTACTCTTTGACTAAACAGCACACCGTCGCGCCGGATTCCGATGCCTTCCGCGCGGATCTCGACACCTTCGCCGCTACTTGCCGGGTTGTGAAGGGACTCAAGAGCCCTCGCGTCGGAGCATTGGGCGCGCGTCCCGCCGCATTTAACACGGTACGTTTCAGCGAAAAGTTGATGGAGCACGCAGGCATCACGGTGGAGACACTCGACCTCTCCGAAGTTTTCGGCCGCATTCATCGCATGACGGATGATGATGCGCGCGTCAAGGAAAAACTCTCGAACATCGGCAAGTATGTCGACGGAGGTTCGACGCCAGCGGCGTCTCTTATCAAAATGTCTAAGTTCGGCGTGGTCGTCGATGAATGGATGCGCGACAACGAGCTCGCCGGCACGTCAGTCCAATGTTGGACCGCCATGCAGGAGTTCTTTGGCGTGGTTCCCTGCACCATTATGAGCATGATGTCGAACAATCTTGTGCCGAGCGCCTGCGAGACGGACATGGTCGGCATGATCGGAATGTATGCGCTGCAACTGGCTTCCCAGACCCCCAGCGCCATCGTCGATTGGAACAACAACTTTGGAGACGATCCCGATAAGAGCGTGATCTTCCACTGCTCCAACTTGCCGAAGCATTTCTTCGAAAACGTCAGAATGGATTTTCAGGAAATCATTGCCGGGTCGGTTGGCAAGGAAAACACGTTCGGCACCATTGTCGGGCGAATGAAGTCCGGTCCGCTGACGTTCTGCCGCGTCTCCACTGACGACCTCAGCGGTAAAATGCGCGCCTACGTGGGGCAAGGCGAAATCACGCGAGACGCGCTCAACAGCTTCGGTGGCTACGGCGTGGTTCGTATCCCCGGCCTGCAACGCCTGCTGCACTACATCTGCCGCAATGGTTACGAACATCATGTGGCAGTCAACATCAGCAGTTATGGCGACTCAGTCGCGGAAGCTCTCGGCGTGTACAAGGGCTGGGACGTCCATCACCACGCTTAGTCTTTTCCGAGATAGACGAAGCGGGCGATGAACAAAGCCGCGAGGACATATACAAGCCACTGCTCGCGTCGGAATTCGCCTCGGAGAAGTTTTAGAAGAGCGTACGACGTGAAGCCGAAGGCGAGTCCGTTGGCGATGCTGAAGGTGAGAGGGATCGTCACCAAAGTAAGAAAGGCGGGAATCACGACGATGGGATCGTTCCAGCGGATTTCGTTCACCTGCGACATCATGAGCGAGCCGACGATGATCAGCGCGGGAGCGGTCGCTGCGCCGGGAACCGCGCCGACGAGGGGGGCGACGAACAACGTGACAAGAAAAAGCAGTCCCGTCACGATTGCGGTGACGCCGCTGCGTCCGCCGGCGACGACGCCCGCCGCGCTTTCGATATAACTCACCACGGTGGAGGTCCCGGCGAGCGAGCCGGCGATCGTGGCTGACGCATCCGCAAGCAGGATGCGGCGAATTCGCGGGATGCGGTTCGCATTGTCGAAGAGGCCGGCTTTCTTGCCGACGCCGACGAGCGTGCCGATGTTATCGAAGAGGTCGACGAAGAGGAAGACGAAAACTATTTCGGCGAAACCTAAGTTCCACGCCGCACGTATATTAAGTTTAGCGAAGGTGGCGGAGATATCCCCGAGGCGGTAGGTTTCAGGCGACCAGTGCGTCAGGCCACAAATCGCGGCGAGAATCGTTGTAGCGAGGATGCCGATCAGCATCGCGCCGCGGATGCGCCACACCAGCAGCGCGGAAATGATCAGCAATCCGGCCATCGCCACGAGCGTGTTCTTATCGCGCAGATTGCCGAGCGTTACAAGCGTCGCCGGGCTGGCGACGATGATGCCGGAGTTGCGAAGTCCAATGATGGCGATGAAAAGTCCAATGCCGGCGGCGACAGCGGCGTAGAGCTCCTGCGGAATCGCTTCGAAGATCAACTGGCGGATGCCGAGCAGGGTCAGCACGAGGAAGGCAACGCCCGAAAGGAATACTGCACCGAGCGCAGTTTCCCAGGGGACGCCCATTCCTTTCACGACGGTGTATGTGAAGTAAGCGTTCAAACCCATGCCGGGGGCGAGCGCGATGGGGTAGCGCGCGAACGCTCCCATAGCGATGCTTCCGAAGGCCGCGCAAAAACAGGTGGCGGCGACTACGGCCTTGAAGGGCATGCCTGCTTCGCGAAGGATCGAGGGGTTCACGAAGACTATGTACGCCATGGTGACGAACGTCGTCATGCCGGCGAGAATTTCGGTGCGCCAGTTTGTGCGGAGCTGCTCGAATTCGAAATAACGCTCCAGCAGGTGGCGCATGGCTAGTTGAGAACAGCGATTGTGCCGATAAGAAGACTGGAGCTCACTGTGTCTCGACAGGTTACCAGATCCGTGTTACACTTTCCGATTCCGGTGGTAAATTTGTGATTTCTCGTCGTTCCATTCTGAGGGGCGCCGCAGTGTCTCTCGCTGCGCCCATGATCAACCAGGGGCGCTTCTCTCTGTTTGCGCAGAGTAACGCGACCTATTCCGCACGCACAATCGATCTCGTTCGCCGCTCCACCGTAATCGATATGTTGGGCCTGATTACTTTGAATTACAGAAAGTTTTCGACTTGGGGAACCGATCCGGAGCGGTTTGGACACGCCGATTTTCTGCGCTTGAAAAATTCAGGAATCACCGCTTTGCATCCGGCGGTAGGATACACGAGCGGAGACATTTACGCCGAGTCCTTACAGGATATTTCCCGGTGGAACTCGTTCATCACGACGCGTCCTGCCCAATTTCTGCGGATCGAAGGCTCCTCCGATTTCGAGCGCGCCAAGGCGGTGGGGAAAATTGGCATTGTGATTGGCCAGCAGAACTCGGAGCATTTTCGAACGGTGCAGGATGTCGATCGGTTCTATGCGCTGGGCCAGCGTGTGTCGCAGTTAACGTATCGCGGGAACAGAATCGGCGGCGGGTCTTCCGATTCAAGAGACATCGGTCTAACTAAATACGGGGCGGCGATTGTGGAGCGCATGAATCGTGCAGGAATGGCGATCGACATCTCTCATTGCGCCGACCGGACTTCGCTTGAGGCCATCGAGGCTTCGAGGCGACCGGTGCTGGTGACTCATTCCAACTGCCGCAGCTTGGTTCCGTACAGCTCGCGCTGCAAAACGGACGAAGCGATCCGGCGCATGGCGGTACGCGGAGGCGTGATGGGTGTAACGATGGTTCGCGCCTTCGTCAGCGCCGGAGCGACCGCGACTATTGAAACGGTGCTGGATCATATCGACCACATCGCAAAGCTGGTGGGAGTGGAGCACGCCGGGGTGGGCAGCGATGTCGACCTGGACGGAAGAGATTTACCGGCGCATTCCCCGCGGAAATACGACCTGGACGGAATCGACTACGCGAAGAAAATTTACGATCTCGCCGAGGGTCTGGTGCAGCGGAAGTATTCAAATCAAAACATCGAGCTGATTCTGGGCGGAAACTTCAAGCGCGCACTTTCGGAAACGTGGATTTCCTGAAAGAAATTGCAGTCTGATGGATGAATTTCCCTCCTTGTCGCATTTAGGAGGGTATGAAACACATTCTCGCTCTCTCAATTCTGTCGCTGGCGCCCGTCCTCCGCGCCGCGGAAGTCCCGGCAGAAGGCTCCAACGCTCCCGATTTTACGCTTCAGTCCCAGGAAGGTAAGACCGTCAGCCTGAAGGATTTTCGCGGCCAGTGGGTGGTGCTCTATTTCTATCCGAAAGACATGACACAGGGCTGCACCATCGAAGCGCACAATTTCCAGCGCGATCTGGCTCAGTATCAGGCGAAGAACGCTGCCATTGTCGGCGTGAGCGCGGATAACATCGATTCCCATCAGCAGTTCTGCACGAAAGAAAGCCTGACCTTCAAGCTGCTGGCCGATCCGGCCAAGAAAATGATCGCTTCCTATGGTTCACTTTCTTCAGCCAACCCGAACTATGCTTCACGCAACACGTTTATTGTCGATCCCAAAGGCGTTATTCGGAAAGTTTATGTCGGCGTGAAGCCGAATCCGCACAGCGAGGAAGTGCTGGCGGCGCTTGCCGAATTGCAGCATTAAAGCCGCGTTATACTTGCGGCTGGAACGTGTTTCAGTCATCGCACGAGTTTGAGCGCATCGTTATGCCGGAGGCTCCCCGGCTGCTTCGCTTTGCGTTACGGCAGACCCACGACATACCTGCGGCAGAGGACTTGGTGCAGGAGACTCTGCTGCGGGCGTGGCGTAGTTTTCATCAGTTCAGAATGGGCACCAGCGCGCGGGCATGGCTCTACCGGATTCTGGTCAATGCATTTCATGAACAGGGCAGAAAGATTCGCTCCACTCCTGAAATGGTGCCCTTAAATGATCCGGGCGCGAATTCGTCCACCTTCGAAAGGATCGAGATGGCTGAGGCGCTCGATGCGTTGCCGGTGGACCACCGGGCCGTACTTCTACTGGGCGTTGTGGAGGGATTCACCTGTCGTGAAGTCTCGGAAATTCTATCCGTTCCCATGGGGACGGTCATGTCGAGGTTGAGCCGCGCTAGGGAAGCGCTGCGCGAGAAGCTTGCCCCCGAACGTGGGATCGCCGCAGGAGCGCGCAGTCAAAAGGATATTGGATGAATTGCAAAGATATTGCAGAATGGGCGCCGCTTTATTTGTCGGGTGAGATAGATGACTGTCGTCTCGACGTCTTCCGGACGCATCTGGCGGGATGCCCCGGCTGCGCCGCGCATATCGATCAGCAGGTTGCGGTCGATGCCCGGCTGCGCAATGCATTTGCTTCTGATTTACCCGATGCGGCTGCCCTCAGCCAGTCGGTTCGCGGACGGATCGCCCGGGAGCGTTCCCTTGGGTGGACGATGGTGACTGCGACTGCCGCTGCGGTCTTGTTCGCCTTGGTTCTGGCGTATCGAACGCTACGGCCGGAGCCCTTGTTCTCCGCTGTCGCGCTGGATCACCGCATGGAAGTCGTCGAGCATCAGCCGCGCCGCTGGCGCACGGATCCGGCGGATATCGAAAAGTTGGTGGCGCGCTTCGAGCTATCGAACCTTGCTGCGATGACCCCCATCGGCTATCGTTTGGAACGCGCGAAGATATGCGGAATCGATGGCACGCCCGCTCTGCACCTGGTTTACACCAACGGCATTCAGGAATTCTCCGTCTATGTTCTTGGGCGCGCTGGTGTCGCCAATAAGATTGTTCGCACGGTGCGCGTCGGACAGGAGCACTTGGCGGCGTTTCAAACCGAACGCTTCGAAGTCATCGCGGCCGGTGGTTCCGGCGACGAATGTCTTCAGTTTGCGCGCGCCGCCGCCAGCGTCTTGTAAGCTAGCGCACTACTCCCGCCATCGGGCTGCTCGCCGACGCATAGAGTTTTTTCTCCATTCGTCCCGAGAGAAATGCGTAACGGCCGGCTTCGACGGCGAGTTTCATGGCGATGGCCATCTTAACCGAATCCTCGGCGGCGGCGATCGCGGTGTTCATCAGGACTCCGTCATAACCGAGTTCCATGGCGATCGCGGCGTCCGACGCGGTTCCAACACCGGCGTCGACGATGAGCGGAACATCGGTGATCATCTCGCGCATGATGCGGAGATTGGTCAGGTTCTGGATCCCAAGACCGCTGCCAATCGGCGCGCCCATGGGCATCACGGCCGAAGCTCCAGCGTCGATCAGGCGGCGGGCGTTCACCAGGTCGTCATTGGTATAGGGCAGTACGACGAACCCCTCCTTCACCAGAACGCGCGTGGCTTCCAGGAGTCCCGCGTTATCCGGGAATAGAGTCTTCTCATCGCCGATGACTTCGAGCTTCACCCAGTTCGATAATCCGACCTCGCGTCCAAGGCGCGCGGTGCGGATCGCCTCGTCAGCCGTGTAACAGGCAGCGGTGTTCGGCAGAAGGAAAAACTTCGACCGATCGATATGATCCAGCAGGGATTCTTTTGTTCGGTCGGTCAGGTTTACGCGCCGCACGGCGACGGTCACCACCTCCGCTCCAGAGGCGTCGTGACAGCGTGCCATTTCGGGAAAACTACGGTATTTCCCCGTGCCGACAAATAATCTTGACGTAAATTCGCGTCCGGCAATCCTGAGCGTATCCATATATTCATCTTAATGCTCCCTAGACGTTCGCGCCCTGTAGAAATCGGCGATACCGTCCGATGTAGTTAAGGAACAAAGATTATCCAGGGAGACGTGCAACCTATGAAGAAGAACAACATGCTAAAGCTACTGGGGATCGCGTTCATCGTCGCTATTGTCTCCACAGGCATTTTCTATGGACTTTTTGTCAACAAACTCAGCAGCAGCACCGGCAGTGGCAAGACGGTAGTGGTGGCGGCGCATCGTCTAAAGCCTGGCGCGGTGATCGTCGCAGCGGACGTCAGAACAATCCAGTGGCCCGGAGTAAATCCACCGAAGGGTACGTTTGAAACCCCGGATCAGGTGGTCGGCAAAACGGTCTTTGACGCAATCGGCGAAGAGGAGCTGGTCTCCGACATGCATCTCGCGTCGGCGAAATCGGGTGGAGGATCGGGGGTGCCGGAGGGGATGCGCGCCGTCACCATTCACGTCACCGATTCGAGCGGCGTAATAGGGATGCTGCGTACCGGACAAAAAGTAGACGTCCAGGTGGTGATCGGCAAAGCCGGAGCGGAAACGACGGTTCGCACGGCGCTCGAAGATTTACAAGTTCTGGCGGTCAACGCAGTCGCGGAAGGGACGTCGCAGGGCCCGATTCTGCCCTCGGTAACCTTGCTGGCCGGTCCGGCGCAAGCCGACGTTCTCGCCGCGGCCGATTCGGGAGCGCGCGTGCGCTTGACGCTGCGTAATCCGCTCGACGACGCGACCCGTCCCATTGGACCTGTTTCACTCGGAACGGTGGTTCATGCTCCGGCGAATGTGAGCGCGCCAGCTACGGCAAAGCCGGCCGACGCCGCTACCCATCCCTAATCCGGAGACTTCAGGAACTTCCATGCTGATCGTCTCGATTCTCGCATTTTTCGTTCTAATCTTCGCACTCGCCTCCATCGTGGTGGCGATATCCTGGATGGCCTTTCTTAAGACCCGGGCCGAGGAAACCGAGGCGGAGCAAGGCGAGCTCGGGGCCCCTGACGAAGCTGCTCCCCTGATTCGAACGGAGCGGCTTTCAACCATCAATTTCTGGGACAATGTCCTCGCCCGATTCGACTTCATGGACATCCTGCGGACCCGCATCGCGCAGGCTGACCTCGATTGGTCGGTAGGCCGCGTTACCATCGCCATGGCGCTGTCCGGGATAGTAGCGTTCGTGATTTTCTATAAATTTCTCGGGTTCTTGCCGGCGGCCGCAGCGGCCGTTCTGGCGGCGATCACGCCCTACGGATACATCCTGCGGCTCCGCAACAAGCGGTTTCGCAAATTCGCGGAAAACTTTCCGGACGTTCTCGATTCACTCTCTCGCGCGCTGCGCGCCGGCTATCCGCTATCGGCCTCGATGGACATGATCGCCGGGGAAACGGTCCCGCCCGTCTCCACTGAAATGCGCAAAACGGCGGCGGAAGCGAACCTGGGCGTCGGATGGAATCGGGCCCTTGAAAATCTGGCCCAGCGCGTGCCCCTGCTGGAAGTGAATCTGTTCATCTCCGCGGTGGCGCTGCATGCGCGGACGGGTGGAAAGCTGAGCGACGTGATGAGCGGCCTGGCGGAGAACATGCGCGAATCGATCTCTCTGCAAGGCGAGATCCGATCGCTGGCCGCGCACGGTAAACTCACCGGCTTGATCCTCACCATCCTGCCGATTGTGATCGCGCTGATGATGATGTACGTCAGCCCCGGCTACATGCAGGTTCTGTATAACCATCCGTACGGAAAGAACCTGATTACGGCGGCGGTGGTATGCCTGATTTTGGCCCACTTCGTGATCCGGAAACTCGTGGACATCAAAGTATGAACGGGGAGCTTCTCATCGGGCTGTTTCTCTTCGTCCTCGCCGCGGTGAGCGCGGCCGGATACGTGTTTGTGTTGCGTCCATCCCGTAACGAGGGAGGAACAATCCCCGCGCCAATCGGCCTCGACCATCTTACGATCAACCAGCCGGAGATGCCGGGCGCTCAGGGTGCGGTCGCCGATCTTTTCCGTCTAATCGGTGAGGCGATGCCCGGTAGGCAGAAGCGAGCCAACGAGGCGCGCCAAAAGCTCATTATTGCCGGATATCGCTGGCCATCGGCCGTTTCCATTTTTCTCGGAATAAAGTCTGCCAGCGCATTGATGCTCGCGGCGGCCTGCATTTGGGCCGCGGTGGTCTTTCAGCCCGGCGCAGACCCTGTCCAGCTTTTATTGGCCGCAATATGTGGAGCCGGATTTGGGTTCCTGCTGCCGGATCCTGTGTTGGACCGGCTGGCGAAACGGCGTGTCGAGCGGATCCGCCGCGGACTGCCCGCCGCGCTCGACTTGATGGTCCTCTCCATCGAAGCGGGGCAAGGACTGGACGCCGCGATTCTCGACACCAGCCGCGCGCTGCGCGCTACGCATCCGGATCTTGCCACTGAATTCACTCAACTCCATTTGGAACTGCGGGCCAACACCACCCGCGCCGAAGCACTGCGCAACTTCGCCGAACGAAGCAACGACATGGAGTTGAAGAAGTTCACAAATCTGTTGATCGATACGGATCGCTTTGGAACCAGCCTCGGACCGGCGCTCAAGACGCATGCTCGTTATCTGCGCATCCGCTTCCGTCAGATGGCCCAGGAGAAAGCGCGAAAGGTCGGCGTGAAACTGATTTTCCCGGTATTCTTTCTTATTTTCCCCTCAGTGATTCTGGTGACGCTGGGCCCGGCCGTGATCCTCATCTTTACGCAGATGCAGCACCTGATGGAATAACGTCCGGTGCGGTGGGCGGAATCGGCAATGTCCGCAGTCCCGTCACCGAACCCCGATTGTAAAGGAGGGGATTGCCTGCTTTCACCCGAGAGGCACGCCAGCTTTCTTAAAGACCGCGATACTCGAATCGAGACAAAGCTTCGCGCTCTCGCGCGGCGCCATTTCCTTCAATCCACGTCCAAAAACTTCCACGCTCAACGAATCCTCGTAGCCGATCTTTTGAAGAGCCTGGAGAAAACCAGTCAGATTGATGATCCCTTCACCGGGCAGCAGGCGCTGATTATCGCGGATCTGGTCGGCGGGCAAATCGGGCGCGTCGTCAAAATGCACCACGACAATTCGATCCTTCCCCGTGGCGAGAATGTCGGCGATCGTTCCTCCCGCATGATGCCAGTGCCAGGCATCGAGAGTCAGCCCCACGTTCGAGCCGCATTCCTTAGCAAATTCAAGCATCTCGTTCATCTTCCAAATGAACTCGTGCCGAAACTGTGTGCGGAATTGAACCGGCCCGAGAAACTCCAGCCCCAGGCGGCAATGAGACCGGGCCAGAATGTTAGCGCACTCCGTAAAGCGCTTCTTGTATAACCGGCGCAGTTCGTCTTTCGGGGTTTCGCTCGATGGCAAGATATACGTCATCAGGCGGGGGCAACCGATAGCTGCGCAGAAAGGCGCCGCATCCTCCAACTTCGCCAAGCCCAAGCGAAACGCTGCGTCATCCTTGCGAAATTCCACCGGAAGGCTGACGAAAGCGGGCCGCAGATGAAGCTCGTCCAGCATTTTTCGCGTCGGCTGAGCTCCGTCGGTCATCGCCGGTTGGAGCATCACATCCACGCCGCCAAATCCAGTCGACGAGGCAAGCCGCGCGAACTCCGGCCACGACAAATTGCCGCCGATCGGAACGCCGTTAAGAGACAAATACATATTCTGGTGGGCCCTGTTGGATTCGAGCCATCGACCAACGGGCTATGACCCGACACCAAAAGCTTTTAGGCGCTGATCCAGGCTGCCCGTAGCTAATACTATCAACAATTTAAGGCGCGCCACTTAGCGGGGGCTTGAACCCCCTTGGGCACAGTCCGGGCACGATCTTCGGTACAGTTTCAGACCCGACGAACGGCGAGCCGTTAACCTATGGATCATGACTGCATCTGTATTTATCGGCATCAGCGTCGACGGGTTTATTGCGCGACGGAATGGCGATCTTGACTTTCTTCCGACGGGCGGCGGAGAACCACACGGTTACGATGAGTTTATGGCTGGCGTCGATGCGCTTGTGATCGGCCGTCATACCTTCGAGAAGGTTTTGACTTTTGGCGGGTGGCCCTATGCTAAGAAGCGCGTGGTGGTCCTGAGTAGCCGTCCGGTCGATTTGTCCGCGGCCGTTGGCGGCGTGGTGGAACATATGGCTGGGCCCCCGGCGGAGATCGTTTCGCAACTCGCCGCCAGTGGCGCGCAGCATCTCTACATCGATGGAGGGATCACGATTCAACGGTTCCTGCGCGCCGGCCTCATTCAACGTCTCATCATTACTCGTGTGCCGGTGCTGATCGGAGACGGAATTCCTCTCTTCGGCGCCTTGCCGCGCGACGTGCAGCTCCGTCACGTAGGCACGCGGCACTATCCCAGCGGGTTAGTGCAGAGCGAGTATCATCTGGGCTGACGCGGGAACAAACACGACCTCAGTGGAGTCTATAGGCCCATGCTCGAAGCTCGCGCGCTGACGAAGCGCTTTACCACGACCACGGCTGTCGACGATGTCGGTTTTATCGTCAAGCCTTATGAGGTGCTGGGATACCTGGGGCCGAATGGGTCTGGAAAAAGTACCACCGTTAATATGATTACGGGCCTGCTGGAGCCTACGCGCGGTGAGGTGTTGTTTAACGGGCGCAGCATTCAATCGCAATTGATCGAATACAAGCGGCGGCTGGGTTATGTTCCGGAGCAGGCGCATCTTTATCCTCATTTGACCGGACGCGAGTATTTGCAATTGGTCGGGCGGTTGCGCGGGCTGGCGCGGAAATCGCTCGACCGGAAAATCGACGACTTGCTGCAACTGTTTGGGCTGGGCGCCGCGCGCCATTCACCGATTGGATCCTATTCAAAAGGGATGCGGCAGAAGGTGCTGATCTCGGCGGCGCTGCTGCATAATCCCGACATCCTGGTATTCGACGAGCCGATGTCGGGGCTCGATGTGACGACGGGACTGGTGTTTCGCGACCTCATCAAATCGCTGGCGCGCGAGGGGAAGATCATTTTATACAGCTCGCACGTGCTGGAGGTGGTGGAGAAGGTCTGCACGCACGTGATGATTCTGCGCAAAGGCCGGGTCGCGGCGAACGATACGGTGGAGGGGTTGCGTAACCTGATGCATCTTCCTTCGCTTGAAGATATCTTTTCCGAACTGGTGCTGGAGCAGGACACGGAGACGACCGCGAATTCGATCGTCGACGTGATGAAAAGCGCATGAGCCAGTTTAAGGCCCTGGTCCGGCATTTCTTTGGACGATTCTTCGATAACGAATTCGTCGCGCAGAACACCGATATGCAGGTGACGGTGACGAAGTTGCTCGCGCTGCTGTCGTCGCCGGGGATGATTTTGCCGTGCCTGCGGTACACGACGTACCTCGGACTGGCCGTGAGCCCGCCCGAGGTGCGCAACCCGATGCTGTGGTCCGACCGCACCCTGTATCTGTCGTTTTCCATGCTGGTCATGGGCGCGGTGACCGTGCTGGAGTGGGACGCGCTGTTCCCGGACCGGCGCGATTACGCGACGCTGATGGTTTTGCCGATCCACTCGCGGACGATCTTCCTGGCCAAAGTGGGAGCGCTGGGGCTGTTCCTGCTCGCCTTCACGGCATCGGTGAATCTGGTCTCCATGGTGACGTTTCCAGTAGTCTCGACGCGGGGACCGGTTTCAGGATTGTTCCGTGCGATCGCCGCGCACGGGATCTCCATCCTGGCATCGAGCGCATTCGCATTTCTGCTCCTGGTCGCGCTGGAAGGAGTACTGCTGAACGTTTTGAGCGTCCCGTGGTTTCGCAGGATGTCGGCTTATGTGCAGGGCGGGATGGTGTTCGTGCTGCTGTGGTTGTTCTGCCTGTTTCCGCATATCGCCGCGAACGTAGCCGAGCTGAAGGCGCGGAATTCGTGGGTGCTGTACGCATTTCCGCCGCTCTGGTTCCTGGGCTTGAACGAAGCGATGATCGGAACGCGCGACGCCGTGTTGTTAGCGCTGGCGCATCGCGCGGAGATAGGGCTGGGCGTGGTGGCGTCGATTGCCGGAGTTTCTTACACGGTGGCGTACCGGCGGCATGTGCGGCGCACCCTGGAATCGACCGGGGGTGGAGATTCGACGCGAACGCGCATGCACGATCGGATCGGGCGAATTGCGGACGGGATCGCGCCGGATTCGGTGGAGCGCGCGGTAGTGGCATTCATCGGCAAGACGATGGCGAGAAGCGCGAAGCATCGCATTTTTCTCGCGGCGTACGCGGGCGTGGGTTTTGCATTGGCGGCGCAGGTACTCTCCGCGTCACTTCAGAAGAAAACGAATCACGACGAGTGGCTGTCGCTTCCACTGGTGTTAGGGTTTTTTGTGTTGAGCGGCATGCGGTTCATTTTCACGATTCCGTCGGAGTTGCCTTCGAACTGGCAATTCCGCGTCAGCGACACCGATCGGCAGCGGTCGGCTCTGAACGGAACGCGGACGGCGTTGCGATGGTTCGGCGTCGCGCCGTTATTTGCCGCGGTGTCGCCGATCTATTTTGTTTTATGGAGGCCGGGAGTTGCGCTGGCGCACCTGTTGTTCAGCGTCACGATCTCCGTCCTGCTGGTCGAACTGCTGACGATGGAATTCCGCAAAATTCCGTTCACCTGTTCGTATCCGCCGGGGAAAGCGAACGTCACACTGCTGTGGATGGCCTACTGGGCCGCGTTCTTGCTCTACGCGTTCTCGATGGCGAATCTCGAATCGTGGATGGTAAGGCGGCCGGTGCGGTTGATCCCGTTCTACGCGATCGTTGCAATAATCTTCGGCTTCTTCGAATGGTGGAGGCGCAGGGCGGACACGGTGGGCGTAACGCTGATCTTCGATGACGCCGCGGATCCCGCAATCCTGACGCTGGGGTTGGGAGAGCTCGCGTGGACGACAACGGCGACGTCACGATCTGACTCCGTTGTTCGGCGACCATCTTCGCCGCGTGTTTCCCGTGTAGAGTGATCGGCGCGAAATTCCAGCCTACTGTTGCTGTTGTTGTTCCTGCACGTCGATCAGCTCGACCTCTAATGCGGGTTCCCACTGTGGAGGAGCGTTCATTTCCGCGTCGGGAGGCGGAGGCGCATCGGATGGCGCCACGCGAACCGAGACTTTCAACTCGCTCGAAGCTTTGCCCTTGAACACGCCACGCGTCGGAGGCACGTCGGCGTAGTCGCGGCCAATTGCCGTGCGAATATGCCTTTCGCCAGCCAACAGATTATTCGTCGGATCGAAGCCGACCCATCCCAATCCCGGCAGCAGCGCTTCCACCCATGCGTGGGTCGCGCCTTCCGACGACCGATCGGGGCGCAGCGCGTGCGGGTATAGATAGCCGCTGACGTAGCGGCAGGGAATTTTCACGTGGCGCAGCAGCGTGGTCATGATGTGCGCGAAATCCTGACAGACTCCGCGGCGCGTCTCGATCGCCTGGTCGATGGGCGAATCGACGTGCGTCGCCTTGGGCACATAGTCGAACCAGTGGAAGATGCTCTCGTTTAACTCGCGGAGAAACGCCAGGGGATCGTCGCGGCGTTCGACGGACAGCTCGTCGGCCAACTCTAACAAAGCCGGCGTGGGGCGCGCGAACTGGCTGGGCATCAGCATTTCCCAATAATCTCCAGTAGCCACCAGCGCGTCCAGCTGCGTCCAGGCATCCGCCCCCAGCCGCTTCGGCAGATCCGGAACGGCCTGCACTTCCACCAGCGCTTCCGCCACGATGCGCAATAAAATATGCTTGCCGGGAACATCAAAGTGATGCACGCTGTTGCCCAGATAATCGCGATACTGACACACCATCGCTCGCGGATCGACGGAGAGTTGGAACGACAGACATCGCTGCGACCCCTCGGTGCGAGGATGCATCCGCGCTTCCATCAGGCTCTCGCTGACGGCGGAATCATAGCGGAATTGCGTGAGATGGCGAATGGAATAGAACATATTACGATGCTTGTAGCGCGGCCTCGATGGGGTATGTGATGTAAGTCTGATACAGCGCGCTATGCGCCTGCGAGCATTGCCGCAGCACCGTTTCGAGATAAGCCTGCAATCCGCTGTGCATAATTTCGTCGATCTGCCCGAACGCCAGCGTCGCTTGCATGCGCCCGGCGATTCGCTCCACGCGAGCCGATCTTCTGCTCGAAACCTCCGCGCCGATTTGCTTCATCGCCGTCTCCAGCGCGTCCGCCGAAAATCGAATGGAATGCGGGAAGCTCGGGTTCAGCATCAGAAATTCGGCAATACGCTGCGGCCGCAAATCCGCGGTGTACGCTTTGCAGTACGCCTCGAATGCCGTGCAACAGCGCAGCAGGCCGATCCATTCGAGCGGCTCCGGCTCCGACTCCTTGCCATAAAATTCGCGGAAATGCACGCCCAGCAATGTCGAAAGCGCCGACGCGCGCTCCAGTGACCGGCCCGCTTGGATGAACTGCCACCCCTCGCCGTGCGTCATCGTCGAATCCGTGATGCCCTGAAAAAGATGCGTGCCTTCCTTGATGGCCTGCAAGAAATCGCTGACGTCCCACACCTCATCGGCATCGTCGTGCTTCACGGCATGAAACATGCGGTTCAACTGCTCCCACATTTCGGAGCTGATCTGCTCGCGCACCTGCCGCGAATTTTCGCGAGCCGCCATGACGCAGGAAACGATCGAGGACCGGCTGCCGGTGGAATGAATCAGCGCCTTCGCCACCGCCTGCGACTCGCCCTCTTTCACTTCAGTCATTTCGACGGCCAGCGATTTCAACATGCGCCGCCAGTGCCGGTCGTCATCCTCTGTTTCGCGCTCCAGCATCAGGTTCAACTGGACCTTGATCACGCGCGCCGTGTGCTCCGCGCGCTCCAGATAGCGGCTCATCCAATACAAACTTTCAGCCACGCGGGAAAGCATTAGTGCAACACCCAGGTATCCTTGCTGCCGCCGCCTTGCGACGAGTTCACCACCAGCGATCCTTTCTTAAGCGCGACGCGCGTCAGCCCGCCGGGCACGATGGTGGTCTTCTCGCCGAACAAAATGTACGGACGCAGATCGACGTGCCGGGGCTGCACCTTTCCGTCGATGATGCAGGGGGCGCGCGACAGCATGATAGTCGGTTGCGCGATGTAGTTGCGCGGATCGGCCTCCACGCGCCGCCGAAACTCTTCGCGCTGCCCGGCCGTGCTTTGCGGACCGATCAGCATGCCGTAGCCTCCCGATTCGCCAACCGCTTTGACCACGTACTTTTCGATGTGATCCAGCACGTGACGGCGTTCCACCGCGTCCGACATCTGAAACGTCTCGACGTTGTTCAGCACCGGATCCTCGTTCAAATAATATTTGATGATCGCGGGCACGTAGGCATAGACGGCCTTATCGTCGGCCACTCCGGTTCCCAGCGCATTTGCGAGGCTGACGTTTCCCGCGCGATACGCGTTGAACAAGCCTGGCGCGCCCAGCGAAGAATCCTGACGGAACGCCAGGGGATCGATAAAATCGTCGTCGATCCGCCGGTAAATCACATCGACGCGCCGCAGGCCTTCCGTGGTCCGCATGTAAATGAAATTGTCGTGCGCCACCAGATCGCGGCCCTCGACGAGCTCAATTCCCATCTGTCGCGCCAGGAACGCATGTTCGAAATAGGCTGAGTTATAAACGCCCGGCGTCAGCAGTACGATGGTCGGCTCCGCGCATCCTTGCGGGGCCAGCGCGCGCAGCGTGGCCAGCAGCGCCTGGCTGTAGTGCTCGATTCCCTGCACGCCGCATTGCCGGAACAATTCCGGGAAAATACGTTTCATCACCTGGCGGCTCACCAGCATATAGCTGACGCCGCTCGGCACGCGCAGATTATCTTCCAGCACGACGAATTCGCCCGATGGCATGCGGATCAGATCGGTTCCCGCGACCGTGACATAGGCGTCCTTGCGGACGTAGAGGCCTCGCATCTGGCGTCTGAAGTGTTTGCAGCTATACACCAGCTCGCGCGGCACCACGCCGTCGTTCAGGATGCGCCCTTCGTGGTACAGATCCTTGAGAAAAAGATTCAACGCGGTGATGCGCTGGGCCAGTCCCTTCTCAATACGCGACCACTCTTCATTCGTGATGATGCGGGGCAGCAGATCGTTTGGGAAAATCCGTTCCGTGCCCTCCGTTCGGCCGTACACGGTGAACGTGATGCCCTGGTGCAGGAAGGAAAGATCGGAGATTTGCTGGCGCCGCCGAAACTCGCTTGCGGGCAACTCGCGCAGTGCCTGATAGAGATGTTCGTAATGCGGGCGAGCGGTCCCATCCGGCGCGACCATCTCGTCGTACGCTTGGTCCAGGTCGTAATCTTGAAAGGGAGCCGGAAGCGCGCCCTGGCTTGCTGTACCCGCCATCGAAATCCCCACCTAACTTCAGGCTGGCCGCTTCTGACGGGGAAGGGCAATGAATAGGAAGCCAGTTTAGCATGACGAGAAGGGGATCACTCGTTGGCGTTATCATACAGGTGAAAATCGGCAAATGAAAATATGCCCAATCAGAATGTTCTTGTCATCGATGTCGGCGGCACGCATGTTAAAATCGGCGGCACCGATCACAAAGAAGTTGTGAAGATCGAATCCGGTCCGGCGATGACGCCGTCGATCATGGTCGACGCCGTAAAGAAAGCGGCCGCCGGCTGGAAATACGACGCGGTCGCCATCGGCTATCCCGGCCCAGTGCTCCATGGCAAACCTGTGGCGGAGCCTCATAATCTCGGCGTCGGGTGGGTCGGCTTCGATTTTTCGAAAGCCTTCGGCAAACCCGTCAAACTCGTGAACGATGCGGCCATGCAGGCGCTCGGCAGTTATGAAGGAGGGCGCATGCTCTTCCTCGGCCTCGGTACCGGTCTCGGGTCCGCGCTCATCGTCGACGGCAATCTGGAGCCGATGGAATTGGCTCACCTGCCGTACAAAAAGGGTCGCACGTACGAGGATTATGTCGGCCTCCGCGGCCTGGAACGTCTCGGCAAGAAACGCTGGGCCCGCCATGTCTTCGATGTCGTCGAGAAACTCAAAGCGGCGCTTGAAGCCGACTACGTAGTGATCGGCGGCGGCAATGCCAAATTCCTTCAGGAACTGCCTCCAGGCGCACGGCTCGGCGACAACGCCAACGCGCAAAAAGGCGGCATCCGGCTATTTCAAGACGGGCCCGATTCGACGAAGCGATAGCTCGCGTGTGAATCGTAGTCGATGCCGTGCTTCTTCTTCAGCTCTTGAATGTACCGGAGCGTACTCTTTGTATGCGGGCTGGCGACGCCATCGCCCAACTGCTCGCACGTATGCAGCAGGATTTCCTCCAGGCAGCTATTCAGGCTCATATGCTTGTGCTGGGCCAGATCGAGAAGCAGGGCCGCCAGACGCTTCTCCAGGCGCACAGGAACGTTGACGCGCTCGATCTGCAGAGGAGGACCGGCGTTGTATATGTTGTGTCCGAATATCAGGCGGTGCCCGTACAGGTCGCGGATCGCGTAATCGCGGAATCCATAGGGCCTGTCCCCCAGCGGCTCCACGATTTTGACGCCGTTGCTGCTGTGGAACCTGTACAGTTCGTCCGCGTTACCGACGACGAAAAAAATTGAGCAGCCTTTCGGATTGGACGTGCCCTGGGACAAAAATATTCGCGTGCCACCGAGGTTCACACCTGCAAACGTCGGCGGATCGCCCCAGGTGAAACCCATAGTGAAGCCCAGCTTTTTCGTATAAAAGTCGGCTGCGGCAAGAAGGTCGTCAACCTCTAGTTCAGGTGTGGCTTGCTCGCAATCGATCTGCGGTGTGGCGACGGCTGCCATGGATCCTCCGTTTGTGAATCGAGAATATCATAAGGACAATTGAAGTGATACGCTGTCGCCATGAGGCGTGGTTTTCCGGTAATTTTATTGGCTTCTATGGGCCAGCAATTTTTGAAATTCGGCCGAGCAGTTGACGCTGCTTCACGATGTGTCCGCGCCGGCTGGCTCGGGGGATTTGGATATCGGACGCTTGCTGGACGCGGCTGTCAAATTCGCGAATTCTCCCGAACGGCGGATTGTGGCGGAGGCGAGGGAAATGGTCGCCGTGGTGAAGCGGCAGGTTCCGCTGGCGCTGCTCGATAACTACGCGCGGTTCGTGCTGAAGGTTTTCGGCGAGCGCGCCCGCAGCCCGACCAGCCGAGGCTGTAGGCAGTCATGCAAGCGACAGGCAATGCCTACCGAGCCGCGACCACAGGGAGTCCCATGAGCCTGCGCGGCTCACCGATGCTGATGAAGAACGACGGTGGCGCGAGCTTCAGCTTGCAGCGTCGGCTTCAGCCGACGGTCTTAGCGCTCACAGAATTCCGGCGAATGTGCGGCGAAGCCTGGGCTGTTCTTCAGGGGAGCGATCTCCTCTCGACAACCTCAACGCTCAATCAACGTCGCCGGAATCCGCCCATCCGGTCTCACCGCAACAACCACCCCGGTCGCCTTCCCCTGATAGACCACAACCAACTTCTCTCTTTCGAGAAACCCCCGCTCAACCACTCCATGCACGACATAAACCGATTTGCCAAGCGGAGGATCGGGCAGGGTAGCTATAAACTCCGGAAAGTTTTCCCGATTCGACAGCTCTCGATAATAGTTCAGCGAAGCGACGTAAAACCAGCTCGTCCCGACCTCGGTTACGCCGTAGGCGTGGTTAAACCGCGCCAGCACCGGATAAACGTCCTTGACGTCCGCATCCCATTCCCACTCCTTGAAATAGTTCATCCGGAGGCACAGCAGAAAATAGCAGGCAAGACAGATAAACACAGCGGTGATGCTCCGGCGCAGCCATTGGGACGCCAAGGATCGGGCCGGTGCGGCTGCGATTATTCCGGCAATAAGAGTACACAGCGGCACCAGGTAAATTCCAGTACGGCCCAGCGGCAGAGGGAGTTTCACCAAGCGGAATGCCAGCCAGTGCATCAGGACGGTCAGAATCGCAATGCCGGCCAGTGCCGCCGCGAGCCGCCTAAGCCATCGGGCGCGGGTGTCTTGAAGCCAGGAGCCATCGAGCCTGGTCGCAATCACCTGGCCGACACACAGAATGCCGAGCACAGGCAGTAGCCACGGCTTCAGAAGGTCGATCGCTTTGTACCATCCGGACCGTGCGAATCGCGGGTCGAGTCGGTAGAGCGAAGACTCTACCAGACTCTGCGTCATTTTATGGAGCGAATCCGCACCCCAGTTAAGGTCGCCTTTTTGCCAGCGCGCGAGGGGATAGCCGCAGATCACCAGCGCCGCGAACAATCCCGGCAGGATGCAGAATTTGAGGATGCGGGCACGAGACTCCATTCCGCGGCTCCGAATTGCCCAGGTCACAATGAAAAGAAACGCTGCAAAATCGACAAAGGCGAAGGAGAAATTCGCGCTGAACGATAGCCCCAGCCCAAGCGACGCCAGTGCACACGAGGTGGGCAGGGACGGCCACCCTTTCACTTGATGCCACACCGGCGCCGCAATCGCCGCCAGAAGAAACGCGTCCGCTAAACTGTAACCGCGCGCAGCCACCATGAAGTCAAAAATAAAGGGATTATAGGTCAAACATAGGAACAGGGAAAATCGCAAACTGAACTGACTTGCGATGCTCTGGCACAGGAAATAACAGATGAAAATGTAAAGAGCCGCACCCATCAGAGCCGGTATGCGGACCGAGAGAGGCGAATTACCGAACAGGTGCGTCGTGATCCACATCAGCAGCGTATTCAGAACGTGATTGTTGGAGGACGGCACCAATACCGTTCGGAACCACCCGTGGACGAACATCGTGTACGTAACCGATTCGTCGATGGTCATCGACTGCACGCGGGCGCGCAGGATCGCCCAGAACATTGCAAAGAGCGCAGCCAGCAGCAGAGTGGTTTCTTGCAATACGCGTCTATTTACAAGCGTCATTCCGCTACAATCGTGACTTGCGCCACTTCTTCCGCCGCCATATCCCTCCGCTAACCCGAATCCTTCTGGTCGAGAGCGGCTCGCGCCATCTGTTCGACACGTTGATTCCCAAACTTTATCAGATCTACGGCGAAGGGGTCGAGATCGATCTGGTTACCTGCTTCGCCGGCGTGCCCCAGGGCTTTCGCGGAAAGATTTCGCGTGTGACCGATTATACCGATCCATCGAGCCGCGCCACATTGCTCGCCGACCTGAAATCGCGCGACTATCCCGCCATGGGAATCATCTGCGCCGCCGAGCCCGTGATGACCAAGTGGAAGTGGTGGCTAGCCGCGCGCCTCCCCGCCAAGCTTCTCATCGTCAACGAAAATTGCGATTTCTTCTGGACCGACTGGACCCAATGGCGTGTGATCCTGCACTTCATGTTGTTTCGCGCAGGCCTGACCGGCGCCGCCGCGGTCCCCGCCATCGCCCGTCTGCTATTCTTTCCGGTGACGCTCACTTACTTGCTTCTCTACGCGGGCGCGGTGCATTTACGAAGGAAAATCCATGAAGGCCATTTATATTGAACAAGTTGGTGGACCCGAGTCTCTGAAATACGGAGACATGCCGAAACCGGAGTTGGTTGCCGGCCACGCGCTGGTGCGGGTCGCTGCTTCGGGGGTCAATTTTATCGACACCTATCAGCGCAGTGGATTGTATAAGATACCGCTTCCAGCCGTGCTCGGCTCGGAGGGTGCGGGTACCGTCGAGGCGGGTACTTTGTTCAGAAAAGGCGACCGCGTCGCCTGGGCCATGGCGCGCGGGTCTTATGCGGAGTATGCGGTGGTGCCGGAGGCGTTCTTAGTCGCGCTGCCGGATAGGGTCGATTTTCGCGATGGGGCGGCGGCGATGCTACAAGGCATGACGGCTCATTATCTTACGCATTCTACCTACCCATTGAAAAAGGGCGATACGGCGCTGATTCACGCAGCGGCGGGAGGCACCGGACTGCTGCTAGTGCAAATGGCAAAGCTGGCCGGAGCACGCGTCATTGGCACGACCGGCACCGAGGCGAAAGCGCAACTGGCTCGGCACGCCGGCGCCGATGAAATTATCCTTTATTCGACTCAGGATTTTGTCGCGGAAACCAAGCGGCTGACGGACGGGAAGGGCGTCGATGTGGTGTACGATTCGGTGGGTAACACCACTCTATTGAAGAGTTTAGATTGTGTTCGTCCTCGCGGCATGGCGGTGTCGTTCGGGCAATCGAGCGGAGCGGTTCCAGCATTTGAGCCGCTGCTGTTGACGCAAAAAGGGTCACTGTTTTTCACCCGGCCTTCGCTCCAGCACTACATTTCGGACCGCAAAGAGCTGGAGTGGCGCGCGTCCGATGTTTTTCGCTGGATCGCTGAAAACAAACTGGTTCTACGCGTGGAACACGTTTATGAGCTGGCTTATGCCGCGCAGGCGCATCGGGATTTGGAGGGAAGGCAGACAACCGGCAAGTTAATCCTCCTTATTTGACCATAATCAGCACGATCTGCTGCATTAAGCGACGTTAAATTGCACGTTTTTCGAGCATCACGATGGCTTGCGCCTCGGCTGATTTGCCTTCGCCGACCGGTCCGACTTGCTCGGCGGTCTTGAATTTCACCGACACTTGGCCGAGTTTGAGTCCCATGGTTTTGGCCAGTGCTTCGCGGATGGGGAGTCGAAAATCCTTGAGTTTGGGACGCTCTAAAATTACAGTCGAATCGACGTTCACGATCTCGTAGCCCTTATCGCGAACCAGGCGCGCGGCGAAGGCAAGGAATTGTTTGCTGTCGCCGCCCTTCCATTGAACATCGGTATCGGGGAAATGCATGCCGATGTCGCCGAGGGCGGCTGCGCCTAGCAAGGCATCGGTGATGGCATGAGAAAGTATGTCGGCGTCGGAGTGGCCGTCGAGGCCGAATTCGGAAGGAATGGTCACGCCGCCGAGAATGAGCGGGCGGCCCGGAAGCAGCCGGTGCACATCCCAGCCCTGGCCGATTCTCACGCCGGCTTTCCGGCCGTTTCCTCATCGAGAAACAGGCGCGCCAGTTCCATATCGGTCGGTTTAGTGATCTTGATGTTGCGGTCGCTGCCTTGGACGACGCTGACTTCGACTTGCTCGAGGCGCTCCACTAAACTCGATTCGTCGGTGCCGACGAAACTGTCCTGGCGCGCCATTTCGAATGCTTTTTTCAACAGATCGAAGCGAAACACTTGCGGCGTCTGCGCCAAGACCAGATGCTCCCTGGGGAGTGTCGCGCGAATTTTGGTCTTATGAATGCGCTTTACGGTATCGACGGGAACGATGCCGACGATGGCCGCACCGGCGACGGAAGCTTCGGCGATCACCTGCTCCACAAGCGAGGGCTCGATAAAAGGCCGCACGGCGTCGTGGACCGCAACCAGTTCGGTATCGGCGGGGAGCGTCGCGAGCGCGTTCTCAACCGATTGCTGACGGCTGTCGCCGCCTTCGACGAAACGAACCGTCTTCACGGGATGTTCCTGCAAAACCAGACCGCGTGCCCAGTCCAGATCCTCGGCGCGCAAAGCCACAACGATTTCCGAGACGGAGTTGCACTGCAAGAATTTGCGGATGGTGTGGATGAGGATCGGGGCGCCATCGAGCAGCATGAATTGCTTGCGGCTGATGCCGGATTTCTCCCGGCCCATGCGGGTGCCGAGGCCGGCGGCCGGGAGGATAACGGAGACTTTCATAGAGGAAGCTTGATTCTACCTTACATACACAGAGGAAAGTCTGTGTGAAGTGTTGCAGCAGGCCTCAGCGGTGCGATGGTGCCGGGTCCCGGAGGGAGCGATTTGAAATGGGCAGCAAACGGTTCGTAACTCGCTGTTGAGCACCCGAGGATGATCGCCGGCCAAGAACGCACACCTAAGACGTAAGCCGGCAAACGAACCAGGAACATTTGAGCTTGCTATATTTCCATTGACATAATATAATTATGCCTATGTCGATTATGCCTAGAACAGGAACTCCTCCAGGTATCCTGCCTATGCTCATTCTGCGAGTCCTTCACAGCGGAGAGTTGCATGGGTACGCTATTGCGCAGCGCATACACGTCCTATCAAGCGATGTGCTGGCAGTGGAGGAAGGCCTGCTCTACCCAACGCTGCAGAAGATGCTTCTGAAAGGGTGGGTAAAAGCCGAGTGGGGTACATCTGAAACGGGGCGCAAGGTTCGCTTCTACCGGCTCACACTCGATGGCCGCAAGCAACTGAGGGAGGAGCGCAGCCAGTATGGCCGCGTTTCCCAGGCCGTCCACGACGTTCTGCGTGGCGCGTAAAGGACCAGGAAAATCATATGAGGGAATTCTTCCGCCGCGTTCGCTACAGGTTGAATCGCCGGCAATGGGATGCGGAACTCGAAGCCGATATGGAATTCCATCGCGAGATGGCAGCGGGTGCCGGACGCCAGAACTTCGGCAATACGACGCAGCTGCGCGAGCAGGCGCGAGAGGCCTGGGGATGGACTTGGATCGACCGCCTGGCGCAGGACTTGCACTACGGCTTCCGCATCATGGCCCGATCGTCGGGTTTCACTATAACGGCTGTACTGGTTCTGGCAGTCGGCATCGGGATAAATGTGGCGGTCTTCAGCCTGTTTGACATGGTGGCCTTGAAATCGCTTCCGGTGCGCAACCCCGAGAGCCTGGTCCGGCTGGAACGACGCTCGCCCAATGCCTACACCAGTGAGATGGCGTACCCGTCATTTCTGTTTTACAGCGAGCATGCTAAGACGCTGCTGACCGCGATAGCGGTGCTTGGAGTTCCGCCCATGCAGATTGATGACGATCTCGTCGGGACGAGTAGTTCGTTTGTCACTCCGAATTACTTCACGCAATTGGGTACTCGGGCGGCATATGGGCGCATGTTCGATCCCGCGGTGGAAGATGCGCCGGGCGCTCAGCCTTCCGTGGCGCTCAGCTATGGGTTGTGGCAGCGGCGGTTCGCTGGAGATCCAACCGTTATTGGTCGGACCATTCGCTTGAATAAGAAGCCGGTAACGATTGTCGGCGTAGCACCTTACGCGCTCGCCACTCTCGGAGGCCAGGGTCCGGACATATGGTTGCCGATGCCGCAACAGCCGTATTTCATGGATGGCAGCAAAGTGCTGACGGACTTCAACGATTCGAGCGTGCGTATGTGGGGCGGACTGGCCCGTGGCGTTTCGGCCAAAACGGCTGAACAGGAGCTGCGATCGTTGACAAACGAATTGCGGCGCCAGCATCCAAGTGCGGTTTGGGACGAGGAATTCATTCAGAGTTCTCCGGGCGGGCATTTGCAGGTGATGCAGCCGGAGATGTATCAGGTGGCGGCCATGGCCGGCGTGTTAATGCTGCTGATTCTTGCCGTGGCCTGCGGCAACTTGGGAGCTTTACTGTTAGCGCGCACGGTGCAACGTGAACGGGAAATGGGAATTCGGCTGGCCATTGGCGCCGGCCGTTGGCGCATCTTCCGCCAGTTGTGCACGGAGAGCCTTTTACTTGCCAGCCTGGGAGCTATCGCAGGGCTGGCCCTTGGCGGCGCCGTAATGCGAATTACACTCAGCTTGTTAGATGCCCCAAAGTGGCTGAGCGCCGCCCCGGATGCGCGGGTTCTGCTGTTCACGGTGGGGATGACGTTTCTATCGGCAATTTTCTTCGGACTGGTGCCCGCGCTTCAGGTTGCCCGCCAGCGCCAGCACAAAACAACGGCACGGCAGATACTGGTCGCCGCTCAGGTCGCGGGTAGCTGTGTACTGCTGATCGTATCGGGACTGCTGGTGCGAGCGGCTCACCACGCCCTGTACACAGATCCCGGCTTTGGATATGAGCGATTGGTCTCGGTGGATGCTCAACTCGCTCAGCACGGCTACAGCGCAGGAGCAGCCAAGGCCTATCTCGATCAAATGCAAATCCGCTTGCTGGGCGTGCCAGGTGTTCGCTCAGTATCGCTGGTGCTGCTTCCGCCTCTGGGCCATACGGTGTCCAGGAGTAAGCGGGAGATCGACGGGCGCACCTTGATGCTGTACCCAAACTGGGTTGCGCCCGGTTTTTTCCAAACGATGCAGATTCCCATGCTGCTCGGCCGCACCTTTTCTCCCGGTGACAAAAACGTAGTCATCGTGAGTCAGTCGTTCGCACGCGCGCAATGGCCGGGCCAAAACCCGCTGGGGAAACAAGTCGGAGAAGACAAACAGAAAGACATGGTCATCGGTATGGTGGGCGATGCTCACCTGAACGCCTTGAACGACGACGATGCGACGGAACAGTATTGGCCCCCTTCGCCTGATCAGATGCCCAGCATGGTTTTAATTGTTCGAATGGCCGGGGCGGTGGAAAGTCTTCCCATTGCGGCAAAATCAATCAGCGATAGCATCGATCCGAAACTGTTTCCTGAAATCCGCCAGATTAAGTCGCTTTATCGCGACAATGTGCTGGGAGTGGAGCGGCTGGCGGGCGTGATAACGGCAATCGGGTTAGTGGCCGTCACGTTGGCGGGTGTGGGCGTGCTCGGGTTGGTAAGCTTCACCGTCCGGCAAAGGACAAAAGAGATCGGAATTCGCATGGCGTTGGGCGCCGGCCGCAGTCATGTGCTCAAAGCCATTCTGCAGCAGTTCTCCTGGCCGGTCCTGGCGGGACTGCTGGTGGGCACCGGATTCGCGGCGGCCGTCTCCAAGATACTTCGTCGTGCCCTTTATGGCATCAGCAATCTTGATCCACTCGGCTATGGCGGTGCGATCGGAATGCTGTTGGTAATCCTAGCCATCGCAGCCCTGTTGCCGGCGCGTCACGCGCTGCGGATTAACCTAGCGAAGGCATTGCACTATGAGTAAGCTCCGCTAAGGATAGCAGAAGATCGCCAGTAGTCTCGCAGTATTTACCGGGATTGCGCAACGGACGCACTTTGACGAGTGACGCGCATTGCCGACATGTGGACATCAATATCCCGCCTGCCGCCATTTGTGTTGGACGATCCGTTGATGATCGGCCGATGCAGGAAGCGGTTCCCGGCCCATGCACGTGCCGAGGCTGGTGGCGGGGAGGGCGGAAGCTTTCGCAGAGGAAGTTTGATTTCTAGCGTACGTAATGGCAGCGCATGGCGCCTCCCCACCTTTCGCAGGCGTAGGCGCCTGGAGCAGATGGGAGATAGACAGTTAAAGTCTGTGCCACCATGAACCGCAGTGTACGACCCCGACTTATTACAATACAAGACAAGCTGAATGTTTCCAACTTCCTTAGGAGGGCGTCGACACGAGTGTCGACGCGGCACGCAAAAGTGCGTGCGCCACAGCGGATGGCGCGGACAAACCCCGGATCGAGGGCACTCAGGCGCTGGTGGCTGGGGTGGCGTGTTCGCGGGCTGGCACGCGATCCTTCTCATGCACGGCGTGGGTGCGTTCGTCGAAGCGGCCGAAAATCATTTTGCCGGCGGTGGTTTGAAGCACGCTGGTGACCGCGACATCGATGGTTTTCGAGATCATCTTGCGCGCGTTGTCGACCACTACCATGGTGCCGTCGTCGAGGTAAGCGACGCCCTGATTGTATTCTTTCCCTTCCTTAAGGATAAAGACGCGCATAAGCTCGCCGGGGAGCACCACGGGTTTCAGCGCGTTCGCCAAGTCATTGATATTGAGCACGACCACGCCATGAAGTTGCGCGACTTTATTCAGATTAAAGTCATTAGTGACGATCTTTGAGTCATACACCTTGGCAAGCTCAATCAATTTCATGTCTACATCGCGGACATTGGGGAAGTCATCCTCAAAAATCTGAATGTTTAACTGCGGCATCTTTTGAATGCGCTGGAGAACATCCAGGCCACGGCGGCCGCGGTTGCGCTTCATGGAATCGGAAGAATCTGCGACCATTTGCAATTCACGCAGTACGAACTGAGGTATGACGAGGGTGCCGTCGACAAAGCCGGTCTCGACGATATCGGCAATGCGGCCATCTATAATTACGCTGGTATCGAGAATTTTGAATGACGCCTTGGCCACCTTTTCGACACCGAACAAGCCGCCGAGAGCAGCCAGGTTGAGCGTATCGCCCTTTGATGCGCCGACGACAAGGCCGCAGTACATCATCCATCCAAGCAGCACGACTTCGACAAAGGGAATGGTGGTGGTGCTGTTGGGCATGGCATGGCCGAGCACCAGCGAAATCAGAAAGGCTCCAAAAATCCCCAGGACACTGCCGACGGCAGCGCCAATCAAGCGCGTAAGACTCACTTGTTTGATGCGGATTTCAAAGAAAACAACGCATAGTCCGGCGGCGGCTCCTACGGCCGCGGCGAACGGGCCGCTGAGATTGAATGGCTTCAGGAAGAAGGCCGCACAACCGAGAACGGCAATAAATAAGATACGAATGACGAGAAGATCGTTCAAGGCATTACCTTCCCTTCGGGCTGCGTATCCTGATTGGACACAATCCCGCCCGACTTCAAATGACAAATTAATACTTCATTACTTAGCGCGCTATTGTAGCACCCTTTGTCAAAGAGTGCAGCGGCGAAGGAGAATCAGAACGCAAAGCGGATTTGAAGCTCCGCACGGCGGTTGTTCGCGCTTTCGGATATGCCGCCGCCACCGCCGCTGCCCGCCGACTGATTCGCCAAGCCGAACAGGGGCGAAGTGATGTTCCCAATGATGGGGCCCGGGTTGTTGTGGTTGGTCAAATTGCGAATGGAAAGAGAGACGGTCAGGTTATAGCGCTGACGGGTGTTGGAGACTCCGCCGCTGCCGCCTCCTCCGTTGCCGGGAGAGCCGGGAGGACGCGGGTTGGAAGGGCCTGCATCGAGGGCCGGTGCTTTCTTGCGCTCCGATCCGAAGCCCCAGGTTTTCCCGATGCGCATGTTCAAAGTGACGATGCCCGGTCCACGGCCGTAGTTACGCGGAAGCAGTTGTTCGTTCGGCGACGGATTCGGGTCGAGCAAGCCGTATCGCGTCTGGATCTCGCCGGGGACGGCGCCGTTCGTGACGATTCCGGGGCGCGCGTTGAACAGAGTGGTGCCGAAGGGATCGCTGCCGGTGGTGATATCGAAGGGCGCACCGGATTGAATGTTCATATAGGGGCTGATCCGGACATGCCAACGGGTGTTGACGGATCCGCCGAAGTTGACGCGATGATGTACGTCGGTCGACGCATTGCCGTATTCGCCGGAGAAGTTGTATTGATTGCCCGGGAACGTATTGAGTCCGTCGGTGTTGCTCATGGCGCGATTGAATACATAAAAGCCGTAAAGAGAGACGCTGGCGTTCACCTTGGTATTGACGTTGAACATCACCTGATTCTGGTTATACAAGCCGGAAGAAGTCATCAGGAACAGAGGGTCCGATTTACCGAACGGAAACACGCCGCTACCCTGAACGTTCGGATTGTAGGTGCCGGGCAGGGGCGCGTTGATGTCTTCGGAACGCAATTCGTGGAGTCCATGAGAATTCGTATAAGTAACGGCGAGGGTGGTGTTGGCGGGCAACTGCCGCTCCACAGACAGGGCGGATTGCATGATATAGGGCGCACGCAGCTGCGCGCTTATTTCCTGGACGACCTGGGTGGATTGCGATCCGGCGAGAGAGGCGATGGCGGGAATGCTGGGGTAGAACGTGGGGTCGGTCACTACAAACTGCTGCTGCACGACGCCGTTGAATCGTTGCGCGGTGAGGGTATTCGCGAGGGCGAAACGGTCATAGAACATACCGAATCCGGCGCGAATCACTGTTTTCGGCCGGAGGCTCCTGGTGCCCGCGCCTGGGGCCCAGGCCAGACCGATTCGGGGCGCCCAGTCGCGAAGATCGTGAATGTTGGTCTGCGTTTCATATCGCAGACCGAGATTGAGAGTGAGGTTCGGACGCACGCGCCAATCGTCGCCGACGAAGAGTCCGACATCTTCCTGATGGACCGAAATTCCGGGCACGCCGGAGGAGATGCTGAACTGCGTGGGAGCGCCGCCGAGAGCGGCTGCTTGTGCCGGCGAAAATCCGGCCTGGGCGAGCAGGTTGGCGCGGCGATAGCGATCGATGGGTTGAATCGCGGCCAAAACGGGCTGCCCGGAGGGGTCCAGCGTGGGATTGTTGTTGGCATCGAGGACCGGGGCGAGCCCGCCTCCGAAGGTGAACGTGCCTCCAAAATTCTGCGGCGATACGCTATCGATCCACTGGCTGCGGAGGCGGACGCCGAACTTCCAGGAATGCGCGCCGTGGATTATGGACGTGTAATTCTGAAGCTCAAAATTATTTTGGATGTTCGAAGTGTGTCCAGTTTGAGAGCCGCCACCGTTGAACGATCCTAAAACCAGAATCGCCGCATCCAGGCTGTTCGCAGTCTGATCGCTGGCGCTGCGGAAATATTGAAAGCGCGTTTCGTTGACGGCTGTGCCCAAAACCGCGGTTTCGGTGGCCTGCACGGTTTGATTCGTGAGTTGATTATGATAGCCGCGCGAGATTAGATCGAAGCTGCCGATGCCGGCGTCCTGAATATCGAGATGGGTGAAGCCGTAGCGGAACATCAGGGTGTTATTGTTATTCAGCTGATAATCGATGCGCGGATTTAAGGTCCAGCGGAGCTGCGGAGTGGTGCGGACAGCATTGAAGGGGATGATCGCGAGGGACTGGGGATCGAGCGTGACGGCGTTGACGATGGAGCCGTTGTCCACTTTTTCGCGCTGCGGGTCAATGGTGAACGACATGCGGTGGCTGAGCGGACCGCTAAGGCTTCCCTCAAATTCGTTTAACAGGAGAGGAGCTTTTTGAGCGGAATAAGGATTGCGCGAGTTCCAGACCTGATCCTGCAAATTGTAATTCATGGACCCGCGCCAGTTATCCGTACCGGGCTTGGTGAAGATCTCAATCCGGCCGAAGCCGAGCTTATCGTATTCGGGGGAAAACGGATTCTGATTGATGCGGATTTCGCGGATGGAGCTTTTGGGAGGGAGCTCGCCGCCGCTGAATCCGTCGATGAAGATCGATCCGCCGCCGGGGCCCGCGGAAGGGCCGGCGAGCGCTTGCAGGTCGGCTTGCAGATCCTCCGGGCTATCGCCGAGGGCATCGAGATCGTCGCCCTTGAGGACGAGCGCACTGGCGTTCGAGGATGCGTCTGTCCCGACGGCCGGGCCTGCGTTTTCCCGCACGTTGACCTGCTGCACGGTGGCGGCGACTTTCAACAGGAGGTTCAGGGTTTGGGTGCCGATTTTGACGGTGATCCTGACGGGTTGGGCCATCGCGAGGTCGGGAGCGCTGGCCTGAACGGTGTAGTCGCCCGGGGTGAGTGAAGCGAACGAATACGATCCGTTATCGTTGGCCGAGGTGGTTCTTGCAACACCACCGGGGGTTGCGAGTGTCACCGTGGCTTTGGAGACGACGGCTCCGCTTTCATCGGTAACTTGCCCGGTAAGAGATCCTGTTTGGGCGAACAGATTAAGAGCCGGCAAAAGAAGCAGGGTTAGAGGCCAAAGAAATTTCACTTACAGCATAATAGCGTCCGATTCTTAAGATGGCCTGAAGGAATTATTGCGCCACCGCGTCGGCGGGGGTGGAGTGGACGCTTTCGTTGCCTTTCAGGTCAACGGCGGACACTTCATAGCGATATTTTTTGCCGGCTTCGATCTTGTTATCGCTGAAGATGGGCGCGGGAACCAGTTCGGCGATTTTTTCGAAAGGGCCGCCGTCGGTGGAGCGGTAGATGTTGTATCCCTTGAAATCGGATTCGGTGTTGCGGGTCCAGGCGAGTTCGATAGTGCTCACGCTCAGAATCGCGGTGAGAGCGCCCGGAACGGCTGGGGCGAATTTATCCTCAGGAGTGCAGAAGACGGGTTCGGAAACCACGCTTTGATGATCCTCGCCGGCGAGGGCCTGGACCAGATACTGATACCGTTTGTCGTACTGGGTGGTGTCGTCGAGAAATTCCGCGCGATCCGAATCGTTGAGGCGTTCCGGCGGGGCGTCGCCAAGGGCTCGGAAGATGCGGTATTTAGGTCCAGGGCCCTTCCAAGATAGCTTGACGCCCTGCTCGACGCTGTCGGCCGTGAGTTTGGTGGGCTGCGGAAGAGACGGCTCGACCTTGAGGAATTTCATGGTCGCCCAGGACGCGGGCTTTCCCTTGGCTCCGATAGCGCGAACGGAGATGAGCACTTCCCGATTCAGCCAATCCGAGATGGGAATTTCCTTTCGAAAGGGGCCTGGCGCGGGCGTGGGGACCGGGTACGACTTCGCGGTCCTTTCCCAGAACTGGGGTAGATTCGGCGTGACGGGGGGACCGACGCGCACTTCGAGGAGGCGCAGATTGCGGATCGGGTTTCCTTCAGTGGTCAGCTCGGGCTGGGTGAACTCGACGACGATCTTGTCTCCGTACTCGATCGCGTTGACGTAGGGAACTTGCGAGGGGATGTCGAGGAGAGGCGGCAGGACGGGGCCGGGATAGCCGCAGCCGGCGAGGAGAATCGTGCACAAGAACAGTAATACGGACGAGGTTTGTGGACCGGGCGAAAAATGGGGACAGACCGCTCTGTCCACCCGGCGCATAGGAGTGTCGCGTCTTTTCGAAGCATGGCGGGCGCCTTGGGACAGAGAGATCTGTCCCCATTTTTCGCGCATCTTCATTTTTAGAGAATGTACCGGCTTAAGTCCTGATCCTTGACGATGTCGGCCAGTTGCTTGCGTACGTAAACGGCGTCGACTTTCACGTTCTTCTTCTTGAGGTCGGGACCGTCGAAGGACACGTCTTCGAGCAACTTTTCGAGAATCGTATGAAGGCGGCGCGCGCCGATATTTTCTGTCGACTCGTTGACCTGGGCGGCGAAGGAAGCGATCTCCCTCACGGCATCCTCCGTGAAAACAAGCTTGATGCCTTCGGTATCGAGCAGGGCCTGATACTGCTTGATGAGCGCGTTCTTCGGCTCCTTCAAAATGCGAATAAAATCAGCCTCGCTGAGCGACTTCAGCTCGACGCGGATGGGGAAACGGCCTTGCAGCTCCGGGATCAGATCGCTGGGCTTCGAGACGTGGAACGCGCCGGCGGCGATGAACAAAATATGATCGGTGCGGACGAAGCCGTAGCGCGTGTTGACGGTGGTGCCTTCGACGATGGGCAGAATGTCGCGCTGCACGCCTTCGCGGCTGACGTCGGGTCCATGGCCGCCTTCGCGGCCGGCGATTTTATCGATCTCGTCGAGGAAGATGATGCCGCTGCGCTCCACGCGCTCGATGGCGACGCGCGTCACCTGATCCATATCGACAAGCTTCTGCTCCTCCTCCTGCACCAGATAATCAAGCGCTTCGCCGACGCGCATTTTGCGCTTGCGGGTGCGCCCGCCGAACAGGCCGGGCAGGACATCCTTGAGGTTGATATCCATTTCCTCAATACCGGTGGCCGTCGTGACCTCAAAGGACGGGCCGCGTTCCTTAACGTCGATCTCCACCATGCGGTCGTCGAGCTTGCCGGCGCGGAGTTTCTCGCGCAGTTTTTCGCGGGTACGGTCGGCGCTATCGCTGGTTTCCGGCTGCACGGGCATCAGCAGTTCCAGCAGACGCTCTTCGGCGTTGCGTTCGGCGCGCTCCCCCACCTCGTTAAGACGCTCTTCGCGCACCATGTCAATCGAGATCTCGACCAGATCGCGGATCATCGACTCGACATCGCGGCCGACGTAGCCGACTTCGGTAAACTTGCTCGCTTCGACCTTGAGAAACGGCGAATTCGCGAGCTTGGCGAGGCGGCGGGCGAGCTCCGTTTTACCGACGCCGGTGGGGCCGATCATGAGGATGTTTTTCGGCATCACCTCTTCGGCCATTTCCGGTTCGAGCTTCTGGCGGCGGATGCGGTTGCGCAGCGCGATGGCGACGGCTTTCTTCGCGTCGGCCTGCCCGATGACGTATTTATCGAGCTCGCGTACAATTTCGCGGGGCGTCAGCTCGTCAAGCACGGGCAGATCGTCAGCGGCTTGCGCGGGAAGATAGATCACCATCAGCCGAGCTCCTCAAACACAAAGTTGTCGTTCGTATAAATGCACGTTTTGCCGGCGATGGTCATGGACTTTTCAACAATCTCCCGTGCGGTGAGCTTGGTGTTCTCGAAGAGCGCGACGGCGGAGGATTTCGCGTAGGGGCCGCCGGAGCCGATGGCGGCAATGGAATCGTCGGGGTCGATCACGTCGCCGGTGCCGCTGACGATGTAGGTGGCGCCGATATCGGCGACCAGCAGCAGGGCTTCGAGATGGCGCAGCATGCGGTCGGTTCGCCAGTCTTTGGCCAGTTCGACGACGGAGCGCGCGAGGTTACCGTTGTACTGTTCGAGCTTGGTTTCAAAGCGCGCGAAGAGGGCGAAGGCGTCGGCGGTGGCGCCCGCGAATCCGGCAATGATCTTCCCGTTATAGAGGCGTCGAAGTTTCTTGGCCGAGGCTTTCAGAACCTCCGACCCTTGAGTGACCTGTCCATCGCCGCACATGACGACCTTGCCGTCGCGGCGCACGCATAGAATGGTGGTGGAGCGAATCCTTACTTTTTTTGGCACGAACCTTCAGTTTGGCACACTCGCGTCCGATTTTCGCTCTAATAAGGTAGAACTATGGTCCGCGAGAACATAACAGCCCTTTTGTTGCTTTACATACGGCCGGTGGCGGCGATCAGCAGGATTCTGGATCAGGGACGGCTGTGGTTTGCGATCGTCGTCGCGATCCTGGTGTCCCTGGCGCTACACACGTCCGATGTCGGGGCTCTCGCGATGGCCGGGACGCGCGCAAATCTGACGAATTCCCTGGTTCGGGAGCAGGCCCAAAAAACGTCGAAGGAGGAGCCGCCTGACAAGATCGTGAAGGAAGAAAATGAGGCGGAGCGTCCTTCGCTGGCGCACTTTGTGGGGGACGCGGTGGCGCGGTTTGCGTCCTACGACGCGTGGAGCTTCTTTTCGGCGATCCGGGCAATCGCGGTGGCGCTGGTGCCGGGGATTATCGCGTTGCGCGCCGCGACCGGATTTGGAAGTTTCGGAGTGCTGATCCGGAGGGACTATCTGTCGCTGCTGATGTGCACGCTGCTGTGTTGGTCGGCGGTGTATCTGGCGGTCGCGATCGCGCAGGGGGTCGTGTCGTATGGCAGTGGCGCGCGTGCGTCGATTCATCTCGTCCCGGTGTTTGTGGCGGCGGGGTTGTATTTTCTGGCGTTGACGGCGCTCGCGATCCGGACGGCGCTCGGGACCACGCTGGGGTCCGCGATCGGGCTCACGCTGGCAGGCTCGGCCGCCGCGATCGTGGGAACGGGATTTTTCGGCGTGGTGGGATCGTCCTTGTACTTCCTGGCTTCACCATTTTTACTTTTCTATGCGTGGCGGATGTTCGGGTCGGAGGTCTCTTCCCTGGGCGAAGGGCTGCGAACCCGCCAGCATTTGCGGCAGCAACTGGAGATCGCGACGACGAATCCACGGGATGCGGATGCGCACTACCAACTCGGGCTGGTTTATCAGCAGCGCAGACAGCATACCGAAGCAATCGCGCGGTTTCAGAAGGCGATCGAGATCGATCCGTCGGAGCCGGATGCCCAGTTTCAGCTCGGGCGAATCGCGAGGGAGCAGGGGCGGTTTGAGGATGCGATTCGATATTTGAAAACGGCGGCGGGATTGAACGACAAGCTGTCGTCGAACGAGGTGTGGCGCGAATTGGGGGCGGCGTATTGCGGAGCGTCGCGATTCGAGGAGGCGGCTGCGGCGCTGGCGAAATACACCGCGAGGCGGTCATACGATCCGGAGGGGCTTTACTGGTATGGGAAAGCCCTCGCGGGTCTCGGAAAATTTGCAGAGGCTCGCGAAGCGTTCGGGCAGTGTATCGAGTCGGTCGATACCATGCCGAAGCATCGGCGGGCGGTTGTTCGCCAGTGGAAAGGACTCGCTAAAACGGAACTGAAAGCGGTAGCCGCGCGGAGTTGACGGCGCGGAATCCGGCGAGGCGCACCAGCGGACGGTCCTTATAAGAGATCAGCGGCATCAGGCCGCGGTCGATCAGCGCCAGCACTTGGGTTTCGGTAAGGGAGATCTCCGCGCAGGGGGTCATCCTCCATTCGGAGTCCTCTTTATAGGTATGGGCGGGCAGATCGTTGAGGTTCAGATTTTCCGCGTCGCCGCGTACGAGGATGGCGAGACACGCGAGGGCGGCGTTGCCCCAGAGATAATGCCCGTGCACGGGCGCGCCAGACATTTCCTCGAACTTGAAGGAATCGATCGGACTGGTACGCTGTCCATACGGCAATCGGAGCAGCAGACGGGGAAGGGCGAGGCCCAGGTGCGAAGATTCGGGGATATCGCGGAGCACGGCCAATTCGTCAGCCACTCCGGGCGAGCACTCCGCGAGGTACGGCACGCGCGCGTCGGCGGCGACCAGCGCGATGCGGGCCAGCAGTTCGATATTCGCTTCGTCGAACGAATGAAGGCCGATCGCCGCGGTCCAGCGCCGCGAATGCAGAATGGTATAGAGACGCGTGGCACGAAGATTATCGGAGGCGAGATCGATGGCGAGATCCTCTTTCGAGTACTGCGCAATATGAATGCGCGCGGCGGCATCATCCATCTGGCGGACGGCGAAATCGATACCTCGCCACGCGGATTCGAGGGCTTGAAAGCGCGGATGATGGAGCAGCGAGTTCATGCGGTCGGACAGCGCTGCCGTCCGGTCCACGCTCTTCTTCTGCGGCACGGAGTGGGCGCGCGCGAGTTCCTTCACGTATTGCTCAAAAGGATCGCCGCCTTCGGCGATCTGCTCCAGCAGGCTTCGCGGACGAAGAAGCTCCACGATATCGGCGCGCGGGGATTCAGGAGATGGGGCCCGCTCCGGCACATCGTCGTCAGGGGCCATTTCGAGTCGCTGAAACAAGCGATCGGGATGAAAATCCTCCAGCTCGCGAATCGGCATGCCGCCGGCGTTGACGCGGAGGATCGAGAGCGCATCGCTCAGATTGTCGCGATCTACGGACACCAGATCTGTGCGCCGCCCGCCAAAATCGCCGAGGACAAGGTATCGAGCGGGCTCCTCGGCGGGGGCCACGGTCTTTGTGCGTCGCGTCGCGACCTCGACTTCCATCATTGGCTGATTATACTGTCAACAATAAGTTGCCTGCCCGGTCCACGCGAAACCTCCAGCCGGGCGGCACCAGCGTGGTGGATCCGTAGTCGAGCACCAGCGCCGGTCCCCGCTTGGCGCGCTCCGTGAGGCGGTCACGAGTCCATACATCAATTGCGTTCCAATTTCCGCCGACCCACACCCGCCTTTGGCAGGGCTTTCCAGCCTTGATGGAACCGCTGCGCACCAGTTTCGGCTTTTCAACTGGAGTGCGGGCGCGCACGCGAATGGTCACGATCTCGACTTCGCGATCGGCGTTGGCATAACCGTAAATCTTTTCGTGCTCGCGATGAAACAGCGCCGTAGGATCGCCATCGTTCCACGAAACATTCAATTCGTAGCTTTGCCCGCGATAGCGGAGGTCGGCGGTGCGCTCAATCTCCGCGCCAGGCCGTGTTCCCCGTGCGTCGCGGCGGGCGCGTTGCTCAAGAGCCGCGAAACTTTTCTTGATGTCGCGGCTGCCCAAAACTCCGGCGGCATAATCGCGCACGGCATCCGCCATTAACATCCCTAGCGCGGAGAGCGCTCCCGCATATTCAGGCACGATCACCGTACGAATCCCGAGTTCTTCCGCGATCTCGCAGGCGTGCAGTCCTCCGCAGCCGCCGAAAGCGACCAGCGCGAAGTCGTGAGGGTCGTGGCCGCGTTCCACCGAAACAACACGAATCGCCCGCTCCATATTTGCATTCGCGACACGCAGAATGCCGGCTGCGGCAGAGGCGAGATCGATTTTGAGACGCGCGGCAATAAGCCCCGCGGCCGCGGCAGCGCGCGCCGCATCGATGGTCATCGCACCGCCCAGAAGCTGTTCCGCGCCGATGCGTCCCAGCACTACGTGCGCATCGGTGACCGTCGGCTCCGTGCCCGTGCCGTAGCACGCGGGGCCCGGTTCCGCGCCCGCACTCTCCGGACCCACGCGCAGCAGACCACCCGCATCGACCCGCGCAATCGATCCCCCGCCCGCACCTACGGTGTGGATATCGAGCATCGGCACGCGTATCGGATAGCCGTCCACCGATGCTTCGGTCGTGTGACGCGCCACGCCATCGACGAGGCTCACATCGGTCGACGTGCCGCCCATGTCGAATCCCAGAACACGCGTAAAACCACTGCCCCGCGCGGTTTCAAGCGCACCCACCAGCCCTCCGGCCGGACCGGAGAGCACGGTTCGCACGGCGTGTTTGCGCGCGTCGCGCGCCGAAAGAAAGCCGCCGTTCGATTGCATGATTGCGATGCGCCGCCCTTGAGGGGAGCGTTCGAGCTGACTCAAATAGCTCTCCATCAACGGTCCGACGTAGGCATTCACTAACGTGGTCGAGGCGCGCTCATATTCGCGAATTTCCGGACTGATTTCGTGCGAAGTGCAGAGATACACGCCCGGCTGTGCGAGCGCCTTCGTCGCGGCCCGTTCATTCGCGGAATTTTGATACGCGTGCAGAAAGCAGACGGCGATGGATCTTGCGCCGGATCTCTTCAATCGGGAAGCTACGCGTTTCCACTCGGCAGCGGACGGCCTTTTCGCGATCGAGCCGTCAAAATGAACCCGCTCTTTTACGCCGAAACACATCTCGCGATCGACGAGCAGCCGCCTTGGCGCGGGCATCAGATTGTAAAGCTCGGCGCGATTCTGGCGGCCGATCTCGATCAGATCCTCAAAGCCTGCCGTGGTCACGAACGCCGTTTTCGCGCCTTTGCGCTCCAGCAGCGCGTTGGTGGCGACTGTGGATCCATGCACCACTTCGGCTTTCGTTTTTCCAGCCGCCCGCGCGATGCCGGCCAGAATCACCTCGGCCGGCGCGCGCGGATTCGACCGCATTTTGAAGGTTTCAATGTGCCGCCCGTCGTCCGATAAAACAATAAAATCCGTGAATGTTCCCCCAGCGTCGACCCCGATGCGCATACGTATTTCATGATAGATCTCAAGGCAGCGCACGAGCGCCGCCCCACTCCGTTATAGTTTCTACATGGCTCGCCCGCGCGTCAAATTCGCGTTGCTCTTCGTCGGCTTCGCGACCGCGTTGGGCCTGCTGCAGTTCACTCACAAATATCTGGACGTGTTGACGCGCCAGTATCGCGTGCCGTGGGCCATTCCTTTCATCGAGGAGCTGACTGGATGTTTCGCGGCGGTTGCAGTGATTGTGCCCGCCATGTGGGCGACGCGCCGCTTTCGCCTGGACGCTTCCACGGGGGCCCGCCACGTACCGGCGCATCTCGCGGTCCTGATTGCGGCATCGGTGGCGCACACAACATTGATGTGGGGCTCGCGCGTGCTGATCTTTCCACTCGTGGGTCTCGGCCCCTATGATTACGGAATCATGCCGACGCGCTATTTCATGGAGTTTCCGAGCGATGTCTTCATCTATGCGATCACGGTCGGACTGACGATTTTTTACGACCGCCAGCTTCGTACCGCCCAACTCGAAAAAACGCTGGCGCAGGCGCAGTTGCAGAACCTGCGGCTGCAACTGAATCCCCATTTTTTATTCAACACGCTGAACACCATCTCCGGAGTGATGTACGAAGACGTGCGCGCCGCCGACCGCATGATCGCGCGGCTCAGCGACCTGCTCCGCTCCACGCTCGATCAGGGCGACGCGCAGGAAGTGACCCTCGAACGCGAGATCGAGTTTCTGCGCCTCTATGTAGAGACTATGAAAGCGCGGTTCGAAGAACGCCTCGAGGTCGCGGTCGAAGCCAGTGCGGAGACGCGCGGCGCCATGGTTCCTCCGCTGGTGCTGCAGCCTCTGGTCGAAAACTCGATCAAACACGGGGCGGATCGGCAGACCTCGAAGGTGCGCATTGAAGTGCGCGCGGCTCGCGAGGACGGGTCGCTGCGCCTGGAAGTTCGCGACCATGGTCCGGGCATCGCCGGCGCCCAGCCCAACGGCATCGGACTTTCAAACACAGCGGAGCGATTGGAGCGTCTCTACGGAGGCACGCACCGCATGGACCTCCACAATGCGGACGACGGGGGTCTGGTGGTCACCTTGCAGGTTCCTTTTCATGTCGATTCGCACTCTGCTGGTTGACGACGAGCGTCCCGCCCGCCGTAAAATGCAGCGTTTCCTGGATGCCGCATCCGATTTTGAAGTGATCGGCGAAGCGGGCGACGGAGTGGAGGCGATTGCCGCGGTCGCGCGCCTGCGGCCCGACGTGGTTTTTCTCGATGTGCAGATGCCGAAGCTCGACGGGTTCGCGGTCGCTGCCGCGTTGACGCCTCCTCTCCCTGAAATCGTGTTCGTCACCGCGCATGACCAGTTCGCATTGAAAGCATTCGAGGTTCACGCGCTTGATTACCTGCTGAAGCCGTACGACGAACAGCGCCTCCAAAAAGTGCTCGACCGCGTGCGGGAACGGCGGCGTCAAACGGGCGCGGGAGACGTGGTCGAGCACTTGCACCGCCTGATCGCCGATTTAAGAAAGGAGTACACCAACCGGATTCTGGTCACCGAATACGACCGCTCGTTTTTCATCGCGACCGCGGATATCGCCTGGGTCGAAGGCGCTCGAAATTATCTGGTCGTACACATCGCCAAAAAGTCGCACATGATTCGCGCGACACTGGACTCCTTTTCGAAAAAGCTCAACCCGGCTGAGTTCGTGCGGGTCAATCGCTCCGCCATTGTGAGGCTCGCGAGCATCGTCGAATTGCAGCCCTGGTTTCATGGCGAATACAAAATCGTGATGAAGGACGGCGCGACGATTCCGTGGACGCGCCGCTACATGACGGCAGAGGCGTCGCGGCGGATTCTGGGATAACAGGAACTCTAATGCGGCCGTAGGGCGAAAGCTACGTAACCGCCGTGAATCGGGACCTGCGTTGCCGGGATGAGCCCGGCTTGAGCCGCGGCGCAAAAGACGATATATTCGCGGCCATTGACCTGATAGACGGCGGGCATTCCTTCGAGCGCTGCGCCAACTTCAGCCTCCCAAAGAAGCTTGCCGGTTTCGACATCGAATGCGCGGACCTTCTTATCGCGAGTGCCTGTGAACAGCAATCCTCCCGCGGTGATCACCGGGCCGACCTTCGGGTAATGAGTGCCGGTCCCTTTGATTCCAGGCACGTCGCCGAGCGCGATTTTCCACTTGATGGTTCCTTCGTTCAAATCATAAGCCGTCAGCGACGTCCAGGGCGGAGCGATGGGAGAGAGGCCGTCGCTCGCGAGCATGAAACCGAAGCCGCTTAAATAGCGGTCCTCATCACCCTTGTCGGGTTCGAGTTTTAACATCGACGGGAGATCCTTCGAAACGACGACCAGCATGCCCTTCGCGGGGTCGACCGCGGCGCCGCCCCAGTTGGCTCCGCCATTGTTGCCGGGCATTTGAACCGTGTCGCGGCGGCCGGGCGGCGTGAACAATCCTTCGTTACGGGCGCTGAGAATCTGGTCGCGGAAGCGGGCGCGATCTTCGGGAGATAAGTAAGGGCTGAGGTCGTCGACCGTAAATTTCTGGCGTGCGTACGGCGGAGGCTTGGTCGGGAAAGGCTGCGTGGGCCAGGTGGTCTCGCCGGGCATATCGGATTTGGGAACGGGACGCTCTTCGATGGGCCAAATTGGCTCGCCCGTGACGCGGTCGAAGACCCAGACGAAGCCTTGCTTGCTGACCTGCGCGACGGCATCGATGCTCTTGCCGTTTTGATGCAGCGTCAGGAGCTTCGGCGCGGTGGGATCGTCATAATCCCAGATGTCGTGATGCACCATCTGAAAATGCCAAAGCCGCTTGCCGGTGCGTGCGTCGAGGGCGAGAAGGCAATCGGCGAAAAGATTCGCTCCGGCGCGGTCGACGCCGTAGAAATTGTATTTCGCGCTGGCTGTGGGCGCATAAAGGATGCCCCGTTTCTCGTCGAGCGTAAGCTCGCTCCAGACGTTCGCGCCGCCGATCTTTTTCCAAGCTTCGGCGGGCCAGGTCTCGTAACCGAATTCGCCGGGATGAGGGATGGTGTGAAAGGTCCAGACAACGCGGCCGGTGCGGACGTCGAAGGCTCGAATATCGCCGGGGGCGGAGCCATAACCTTGATTGGTGGCCGACCCGAGGATCAGCAGGTCTTCGAAAACGCGGCCCGGCGTGGTGGATTGAACCAGTGTTAGAGTCTTGGGATCGCGGCCGAGCCCTTCCTTCAAATCGACGCTCCCATTGGTACCGAACGACGCGATATCCTTTCCTGTTCGAGCGTCCACGGCGCGTAAAAAGTGATTGCTGGCGAACAACAGACGCCGGTCGGAGCGATCCTTCGACTCCCAATAATTGATACCTCGATTGGTGATAATTTTGATCTCGGGACCTGTCGCGTGGGTCCACAGTTCCTTCCCGCTGGACGCCTCCAGAGCCACGATGGAATTATTCTTCGCCAGAACAAACATCACGTTGTCGACGACAAGTGGATTGAAAAAATACTTGTTGTTGTCGCCGGTCGAGTAGGTCCAGGCGATTTCGAGCTTGGATACGTTGGAGCGATTGATCTGTTCGAGCGCGGAATACTGTGCGGAATCGGGATTACCGCCGTAGTCCGGCCAGGTCATATGGGTCTGGGCGAAAAGGGAACAGCTCACCAGCAAAACGAGGCGCTTCATGAGTCTTTCATCATAACGGCAAAAGAATGCGAACTCTTCTCGGTTGGCGACGTATAAAGCTTCATGAAGCTGCGCTACATCATTCGACGGCTGCTGCGCGCGCCGGTGTTCACCCTGATCGTGGTGTTGACGCTGGCGATCGGCATTGGCGCGAATACGGCGATTTTCAGCGTCGTCGACGGCATTTTGCTGAAGCCTCTGTCCTATCCGCATCCGGAAGAACTGGTTGCGCTGGACCACAGCGCTCCTGGCGTGAACATCGCGAACGCGGGGATGGCGCCATTTCTCTATTACACTTATCGCGAGCAGAACCGGTCTTTCGAGGATGTCGGGATGTGGGACGGCGGTACAGTCAGCGTGACCGGCCTCGCCGAACCGGAACAGGTGGCTATTCTTTGGGTGACCGACGGGGTGCTGCCGCTGTTGAAAGTCCAACCGCTGATGGGGCGCGTTTTTTCACGCGCGGACGATTCGGCCGGCACTCCGCAAACGGTGATGCTCACGTTCGGCTATTGGAAGGCGCGGCTCGGTGGAGACCCGTCGGCGATCGGTCGGCGTATTTTGATCGATGGCAAGGCGACGGAGGTGATCGGGGTGTTGCCTCAGAAGTTCCGGTTCCTCGATTCGAAGGCGGAGTTGATGCTGCCGATGCAGAAGGATCGCAACAAGACGTATCTGGGGAATTTCAGCTACCAGGCGCTGGCGCGGCTGAAGCCTGGGGTCACACGCGAGCAGGCGAGCGCCGATGCCGGACGCATGATACCAATTGCGCTAGAGGCTTTTCCGCCGTTTCCCGGCTATAACAAGGGCATGTTCGTGGAGGCCCGTTTGGCTCCGTTAGTGCTGCCGCTTAAACAGCAAGTAGTGGGTGATATCGGCGGGGTGCTGTGGGTGCTGATGGGGACCATCGGCATGGTCCTCCTGATCGCCTGCGCCAACGTGGCGAATCTGCTGCTGGTGCGGGCCGACGGACGGCGGCAGGAGCTGGCGATTCGCGCGGCTCTCGGCGCGGGCTGGGCGCAAATCGCGCGGGAGCTGATGACGGAAAGCGTCCTGCTCGGGCTCGCCGGCGGAGTGGCGGGGCTAGGGCTGGCCTACGGCGCGCTGCAATTGCTGACGGCGCTCGCGCCGGCAAATCTGCCACGCATGGAGAGTATTTCGATCGACGGCACAGTGCTGTTGTTCACCTTGGGGATTTCACTCGTGGCCGGTTTGCTGTTTGGCGCGATCCCTGTGGTTAAGTATGCGGGCCCGCAATTAGGGACGGCACTTCGTGCCGGAGGACGCACCCTCAGCCAGAGCAAGGAGCGCCATCGCGCAAGAAATATTTTAGTGGTCGTACAGGTCGCCCTCGCGCTGGTGCTGCTGATCGGTTCCGGCCTCATGATCCGGACTTTTCAAACGTTGAAGCACGTGCAGCCTGGATTCACGAACCCGGAGCAGGTGCAGACGCTACGGATTTCGATACCGGAATCGCAAGTGAAGGACGACGTGCAGGCGGTGCGCATGGAACAGGCGATCGCCGACAAGATCGCGGCGATTCCGGGAGTCTCGTCGGTCGGGCTCACCAGCATCGTTCCGATGACCAACAGCGGATGGCACGATGCAATTTTCGCCGAGGACCATGTTTACAGCGAATCGCAGATCCCTCCGCTGCGCACCTTCAAGATGGTCTCGCCAGGTCTCCTGCGTACCATGGGCAATACGCTGGTCGCGGGCCGCGATTTCACCTGGACCGATATCTATGAGAAGCGCCCGGTGGCCATGGTATCGGAAGTCGTAGCGCGCGAACTCTGGCGCGATCCTGGCGCCGCCATCGGGAAACGCATTCGCGAGAGTCTGAAGGCGCCCTATCGGGAGATCGTCGGCGTCGTGAGCGACGAGCGGGACGACGGCGTGAATCAAAAAGCGCCGCCCATCGTGATCTGGCCCATCCTCATGAGCACTTTTTCGGGCAACGATACGTTTGTCGACCGCAGCCTGGCCTACGTGGTTCGCAGCAGCCGCACCGGCTCCAGCGGGTTTGTCAATGAAATCAGCCGGGCCGTCTGGTCTGTGAATCCAAACCTTCCCTTGGCCGATGTTCATACGCTCCAGGAAATTTACACCAAGTCGCTGGCGCGGACCTCATTCACACTGGTCATGCTGGCGCTCGCGGGCGCCATGGCGTTGCTCCTGGGCGTGGTGGGGATTTACGGCGTCATTTCCTATTCGGTTTCGCAGAGGACCCGCGAGATCGGCATTCGCATGGCGCTGGGCGCGCGCAAAGACGAGTTGACGCGCATGTTCGTCGGTCAGGGATTGCGCCTCGCAGTGATCGGCGTCGCCTGCGGCCTGGTCGCCGCGCTGGGGCTGACGCGGCTGATGAAGTCGCTGTTATTCGAAGTGAATCCGATGGACCCACTTACCTTCATCAGCGTCGCCCTCGGCCTGGTGCTTTCCGCGGCCCTAGCCAGTTATTTACCCGCCTTGCGCGCAACCACCGTCGATCCAATGGAAGCTCTGCGGGCCGACTAGTCTACCCTATTGCCTACCGAGCCGCGACCATAGGGAGTCCCATGAGCCTGCGCGGCTCACCGATGCTGATGAAGAACGACGGTGGCGCGAGCTTCAGCTTGCAGCGTCGGCTTCAGCCGACGGTCTTCGCGCTCAC
>Ga0182024_10001659_pt1 | contig 56532 bp, 44 predicted proteins | sample P32metaG_FD_120480 | JGI IMG/M metagenome (GOLD analysis project Ga0182024, IMG submission 120480) | Permafrost microbial communities from Stordalen Mire, Sweden - P3-2 metaG (Illumina Assembly) | ecosystem: Environmental > Terrestrial > Soil > Wetlands > Permafrost | place: Sweden: Stordalen...
AGCGAGGCCGTGAGGAGAAAGGCCAGGACTAAACCGGTGACAAAAAGCGGCGGCCGGCCAACGAACTCCATTCCCGACAAAATAAAATGCTTCATATACCATCCCCCACAGCGAAATGCGTTTTAAAAGGCCTCGCCGGAAAACTCAATCTTACTGGTGTCGAAATGCGCGCAATAAATTACAATGCTACGCAGCAACGGCTCAGGAATGAAGGCCCGGCAGGTCCGGCACAGATCAAAATTCAAGAGATTCTCGATAATGTCTCGCAACTTGTGCTGGCATCAATCAGGACTGGTTATCAGTATATTTGAGGCTATTTAGATTGTAACTAAATTATTAGGGTTGCATGAGCAACGCTGGATTTTCGGTAAAGAAACCGGGCAAAACGCGCCGGCACATTTGCTGTCGAATACCGGCAGCAATTGAGCGTATGATTTGAGAAGAATTCCTCTCAGTTTGGTCATATTTCCAGGCGTCGCGATTATGGACATTTTAGCCCGGCGGGCAGATAAAACGTGTTAATGGCATTACGCTCACTCCTGTTGCTCTTGGCGCTGTGTCCGCTGATTTACTACATTCTTTCTCTCTACAATATCATCGGGTACTTTCGCAGTATTCGGCGCTTGCCGCCGCGAGATGATGGATTCGCACCGCCGGTGAGCATTCTGAAACCAGTTCGCGGAGTGGATTCCGAAGCGTACGATAACTTTGCCAGCTATTGCCGGCTGAATTATCCGGTATACGAAATTATTTTTGCGGTTACCGATCCGAGTGATCCGATCGTCCCGGTCATTGAGAAATTACAGCGGGACTTTCCGAATACGCGAATCCGGCTGGCCACTTCCGTCGAACGTTTGGGGCAAAATAATAAAATTAGCAACCTGTACCGTTTAGTAAAAGAAGCGGAGTACGAATTGCTGGTGATGAGTGACAGCGACGTTCGGGTAGGGCCAGATTACTTGCGCGAACTGGTGGGGGCCTTCGCAGATGCTGAGGTGGGCGCGGTTACATCATTCTACCGCTGCGCCGGTGGCGGGACGCTGGCGGCAGATCTGGCAATGCTGGGGATGTGTTCGGATTCTTTGCCAAGCGCGCTGATAGCACGCAGGCTTGAGGGCGGCGTGCAGTTCGCATTTGGCTGGACAATGGCGACTACCAAGGAGCGCCTGGCGGAGATAGGCGGCTGGGAATCGATGGCCGATCATCATTCCGACGATTTCGAGTTAGGGAATCGTATTGCGCGGCAAGGACATCGAGTGGAGATCATGCGGGAAGCGGTGTCCGTGGTTTTTCCCAAGGAGACAATTGAAGAGCTTTTTGGCCAGGAGCTGCGCTGGGCCATTGGGTTGCGAAACGTTCGGCCCGTAGCGTACGCCGGAATGATTTTTACGCACGGACTTCCTTGGGCGATGCTTGCGGCTATTGTCGCCGGCGCCGCGGGTTGGACGAGCGTGGCTATCGGGTATTTAGTGGCGTATTTCGTGCTGCGAATGAGCGTGGCGTGGGTCGCAGGGGTATGGGGACTGCGCGATCAAACGATCATCAGTAAACTTTGGCTGCTCCCGGTGCGCGACGCAATCACTTCTATTGTGTGGTTGGTGGGATTGTTGTCCGACAGAATCCGGTGGAGAGGGTCGGAGTTCCGGGTAAAAAATGGACTGCTGACGCCTGTGGCGCGTGAACCGCGGCAGCCCTGAGCACGAATGCAACTTCGGTTGTGAGGTAAAAAGTGTTCGCTGCTTAATGACTGTCCCCACCTCGAAATATAGGATTACTTCAATTTTTTTAAGGTGAAGAACTTTTTACGAAGCGGGCTTCGGACTTGTTTTCAACGAGCGCACCGCGACGCCACCCAAAATAATTACAGCCGCGAGGATGGCAATCCACAGTAGAGCGGGATGCTGATCCGACCAGGGGCGGTCGTCAGGCCTCGGAACATATGCGGCGTTATTCACTTCGGGGTCTAACGCGACGGCCTGAACAGCGGCGTCCTTTTGAAATAACTTAGCGTAGTCGTATTCTGGGGCAGCAAGTTTTTCGTCGCCGTAATATACCCATGGCCGCTCGCCTGTGTCGGAATCAAAATAAATTCGCCGCTCCCACTGTAGCAAGTGCGCGCCAGTGATCTTTAAGGGCGGATCGTCTCCATTTTGAATTACGGCCTTCAGAGTTCGCTGGCAATTTCCGCAAAGTTCTATGGAAGTTCGCTCGACGTCCACTTTTTGACCATTGCGCAGCATGTGAATGCGGCTTATCTGATCGGTGGAGTACGGCTCATCTTGGCTGCCGCAAATTTGGATCTGGCGGTAAAAGTTTGATTGGGCGGGATCAACGTCCAGCGTAAGGCGTTCGACGGGAGTATTAGCGGGAACATCAAAGGTAATCACCGTCTCTTTTCCATGCTGTTGCAGGCTGGATGTAGCGATGACCTCGCGCCAAATGGCTTTCTGGGCGTGCGTTGCTCCAGCGGTGCCAATTTTTAGGTCGGAGGGTTTCACGGCGCTGTCGACGGTGACCTTCAGGAATTTAAAAGCGCTCAAGGGAATTTGCAGCGTGCTGTTGGTGCCAAGTTTTTCATCGGAGAGTTCGTAAAGCGTGGTGGTGCCGAGAAGAGCCCACTTGGTTCCATGTGGATCGTCCTGGCCTTCCACGCGAGCATGAGCGACAAAGTTTTTGGTGGCCAGCGTCAAATGGATGCGGTCGTATTCATCGACGCCGGACATATCCAGAAGAAATTGAGTTTTTCCACCGATGGAAGCGGGCTGGAGCACCCGGAATTGTTTCTGTTCGGTTTCTGAGCCCCCCGTCTCCACCGTCATTTTGGAAGGGATTTCTTTTTCCGCTGCGTACATTCGTAAGTCATTCAGGTCCGGCCGGGCATGGCGCCAGAGCGCTTCGTCCACGACGATGTAATGCTGCCCGGCGGAATTTGTGGACTGTACCTGGCGGCGATATTTGAAATAGGAAGGAGAAGCGCTGATGGCCAGGATTATGGCTAAGGCTGCCGACGATATTTTGCTCACGACATTTCCTTAGCAGGGTGGGTAGGTGCGGATGGATCCGATGATTCAGGGGAAAGCTTCAGCCAGTCGCGTTGATAGATGAAAGATATTCCCAGCAAAACCGCGCCAAGGGCGATGAAACTCAGGATTCTGTAGCTTCCGCCAAGCTGGGACACGTCGTACAGAAAGATTTTACCGGTGGTGAAAGCGATTAAAATCAGTGCTTGCCAGCGCAGGAATGCACTCCGATTGCGGAAACCGACGGCCATCAATGCGGCTCCGTAAATCAACCAAATCGCCGAGTAGGTGAATCCCCGAACCACAAAAAGCTGGTGGTCATATTGCCAGTGATTACCGATGCCAAGCATTTGACGATCAAAATAATCCGCAGCCTCGCGGGTAAGAGCGATCAGTGCCAGCAGATTGAGCGCGATTACCGCGAGCTGTAGAAAAGGGCGTTCGTGTTGTGCGGCGTGCTGTTTCCCGAGGACGGCGATGCCAGCCAGAACCGCAATGGCAACCACGTAGGTAGCAAATCGCGCATTAAATATCAGGGTGTTTGCCTGCATCTGGTCAAAGACTAACAAGCGAAAAATTCCCAGCGAGAGAGCGGCAACCGCGAGATAGCGGAGAAAATTAGTTTGTGTGCGTACGCTGATCCACAACAGGACCGCCGATTCGATCAGCCAGCTGATGGTTATCCAGTGGGCTTCGAGCTTTAATGGAATGGCAATCGTGATGAACGCGATGGCGATCGCCACATGCAATAGATTGATTACGGTTACGTCGTCGCCACGGAAGCGCTTCTTAAACAAGGCGCTGACGAACAAATAGAAGGCGGCCAACGCGAGCGCAAACCAGGTGAGGGTGGTCGTTTCACTTTCATACATGACATACAATTGCAGAAAAAATATCACCGCATTCATGAGCGGGAGTAAGGTCAGCGTAATGCTGGGCCCAGAAAACCGCGTGGAACGTTCATGGCGAGTAGCCAGCGGAACTGCTGCGAAAATGGCTGCGAAGAGTGCGGCGAAAAAAATGGTGAGCGGCCGTTGGTCGCGCGTGTAGTAGCTGGAATACCAGCCCATGTATAACACGAGGGTTCCAGCGAAACTTCCCCACAGCAGACGTCGCCAGGGTTTGACGACGGCCATCAGGAGAATGGCGAGGTCCAGGAGGGCGATGTAGGAGAAAAGGACGGCTTCGTGATTCTGGCCGGTGGAGAGCAGGGCAGGCGTGGCAAAGCCACCGATCATGGCAAAGCTCGCGAGCAACTCGGCGTCCTGGCTTAAGGCCAGCGCGATGGTTGACGCGGTGACCAGAATCATCGCTATAAAAGCGGCGCTCGCAGGGATCAGGTGATAGACCTGAAACGCGCCCCACAAAGATAAATACAGGGTGCCAATGCCCACCGCTTTCAAGGAGTAGGAGAACGCAGCGTGGCCGCGCGTTCGGAAACGCTCGCTCCACAAGATCAGCGCGATTCCAGATAAGAGCCCAATGCCGATTCGCCCGCTGGGCCCGATCCAGTTGTTTTCAAATGCGTACTTAAGAAAATACGAAACACCGATGAGCATGGCGGCGATGCCGATGCGGTTCAGCCAATACTGTCCGATCTTTTTTTCCAGATCGCCCTCTTGACCGCGAGGAACAGATAAAGGGTTAGAAATTCGGGGCGGTGTGTGCAAGCCGGGCGATGCAGGGATGCGCTGCAATGTGTGTTCGGGAGTCGCGGAGGCGGAGGTTTGCGCTGGAGTTAACGGTTTTAAAGGTTCCGATTTTAAAGGTTGAGGAACCGGTGCGGAAACCGGCGTGGAAGGTAAATCACGCGCCAGTTCCAGTTGGTAGACGCGCGCGGTCAAGGCCGCGATCTGCGTCCGGAGCGATTCCAAGTCGTTGGGAGGGTTGGCCACTTCGGGTACGTTATCGCAACTGGGCCACAGCGCATAGTGTCCCAATCAGGGAAGCGTCTCATGTTAAATAGCAACTCCGACACCAGGCGGAGACCATTAAGAGACTAAGTGGTTTTCATCAAGGACTGCAGAGCGGAGGTGGCGTCACGCAGGGACTGTTGCTCGGAATGAGGCGTAGCGGGAATACTTTTTAGTTCTTGCATGCGTTGCTGAACCGCCAGGAGAGCCATTTCAGCTTTGTGTTTGAGTTTTGTGGGATCAATTTCGACGAGCGCAGAAAGATATAATTCTCGCCAATCCTTTATGGGCTCCCATACCGCGGCGATACAACCATCGGCGAATACAAACGCGCGAAAACGGATGGGTATAGGGTTTCCGTCTTTGTGGCGTAAAACGTATTCGCCGTCCATCTGTCCGCGCCGCAGGTATTCGGCGAATTGTTTGGAAACTTCTCGATCATCGAAACTTACATTTTCGATGCTGCGCGCCAGCATTTCTGAGCGTTCATAGCCCAACAAGCGACAGACGCCTTCGGTGCAATCGAGATACTTGCGCGAGGGATCGGCGAACACCACAAATTCCGCGCCCTCCACTTCCGGGTGACGATGGCTTAGCAAAAGAAAGCCTCCGGGCTTGGATGCTGATGCAGCGGGGTAGTTTACACGCATAGCGTGTTCCTCAAACAGAGCAAACGCGGCGGGCACATCAGGAATGGTCCCGACAGAGTAAGCAGTTTTGGCGTGATGGTGGAGTATAGTGAGATGGTTTGCAGTCCCTTAAGCCCACGGCTGGAGTCTAGGGTATTCGTGGTATTCCCAAGCGGGCGATAACAACTAAAGTTGACGAGAACCCAAGGTCAACAAAGAGCGGGGTGGTACATGCGCTGTCTCCTGGTCGACGATCACGAATCGGTGAGGATGGGCGTGACCGCAATTCTTTCCTCGCGGCCAAATATTGAAGTGTGCGGAGAGGCCACGAACGGCCAGGAAGCGGTTGAGAAAGCAAGGGAACTAAAGCCCGATTTGATCATCATGGACGTGAACATGCCGGTTTTGGATGGCATCCACTCAGCCAAAGAGATCAGGGCGTTTCTGCCAGATGTGCCGATCCTTTTTTTCTCGATGCACGATGGTGTGTATCTGGTTCACGAAGCCAAAATGGCAGGCGGCCAAGGATTCGTGAATAAGAGTGACGCGCGTGCGACGCTACTAGACGCCGTGGATGCCCTGGTCAAGAAGCAGACTTATTTTCCTGATCACAGCGCGGCAACCCGCCGAACGGCGTAATTCCCGGTAATCTGTCTACCGAACAAAACAAGTAAATGGGCAGAAAGTTGGTTGAAGTGGCGCGCCCGGTGAGGGTCGAACTCACGACCTTCAGCTTCGGAGGCTGACGCTCTATCCATCTGAGCTACGGGCGCGCAGCGCGTAAGGAGATTGTATCAGGCTGAGTTATGCTCGAGCTAACGCGATCAAGCCGATAGGAAGCAGACGGGCGATTTAATCTGGGCATCAGCCCTTGGCTCGGCTCTTGATGTCTTTGGCCAGTTTTTCTATTTCTTCGGTCTTTTTCAGCATGGCGAGAGACAACACTTTGGCTGAATCGGTTTTATCCACTTCCTCCTTCAGTTCGGTTGCCAACTGAAATAATTTGTCGACTTTTTTCTTGATTTCTTTTTCGTTTTCTTCCAAGGCGGCTTTACGCGAACCGGGCGGAAAAGGTGAGCTTTCCTCATCCGACTTCCCATCAGCATTTCCCAGGGGCTTGGGGTCTTGTTGCGTAGGCGGTTTGCCTTGCAGAAAAATCAGCGGAGCGCAGGTGATCGCGAGCCCGCAAAACCGGTGTAAGAATTTACGGCGCTCCTGGCCGGATGCGATCATCGCGAGCCTCCTTTAGTGCGACCTGCGCGCAGGCAGAGCGCTTGACGCGTACGACTCGCCCGCAGTTCCAATGTTATACTCGCCCTCCTGTAAAGTTTAATGCCCAATACTTTGACTTTCACCCACTGGTCTGAATTCACGCTGCGAAACGGCCTGCACGTGCTCGGCATAATCGCGGTTGCGCTGATCCTGAACCGGTTGTTGCGAGTGGTCACGAATCTGGTCATTAAGCGAGCGGCCTCGCAAACGCGCGCGGCCCAGGCGCGGGAGCAACAAACGCGCACATTGGCTGGAATACTGTTCAGCGCGGGAACCAAGGTCGTTTGGGGCATAGCGCTGCTCACGGCGATGCCGGAATTCGGCATCAATGTGACGCCGATAGCGACGCTTGCGGGGCTGGCCAGCCTGGCGATAGGTTTCGGCGCGCAGAACCTGGTTCGCGATATCATCACCGGTTTTTACATCGTGCTAGAAGATCAATACATTGTGGGAGATACGATCCAAGTGGCCGATATTATTGGCCGTGTTGAGCATGTAACGCTGCGGCGAACGGTGGTGCGGGACTCGCGGGGCGCGTTGGTGACGATAGCCAACGGAGATATTCGCACGGTAAGCAATCTGAGCCGAGACTGGTCGCAGGCTTTCGTGGATATTTCGCTTTCGCCGGACGCTCCGTTGGAACAGACTTTGCGTTCATTGGAATCCGCAGCCGCGGAGCTACGCGCGGACCCGGCGTGGTCCAAGACATTGGTTGACGGACCGCGAATATTAGGGGTGCAGAGTTTTGATCGCAACGCGACGACGGTGCGGTTGCAGGTGCGCACGCTGCCAAATCACCAGGATGAGATTTCTCGTGAGCTGCGACGGCGCATTCATGTGGAATTGCAGCGGCAAGGTATACCGGTTTCGATTGTCCAGCGCTTTGAGTTCGCCGGAGCGATGCCAGCTCCGGAGCCAATAAAGGCCGGCGATCTTACAAATCAGTGAGGAGACAGGTATGAGCGATATCAGTTATGACGAAGTAAATTTGATGCTGCGTCTTTATGACCTGAGGCGGGAGCCGCGTTTGCGCCAAGCACGGTCGTGGTTTGTGGAACATTTTCATCCTAAATCTCCCGAGGACATGATGCAGAAATATCCCCAGAGCAGCGAGGAGAACACTTATATCCGCATGGTCATAAGTTACTGGGAGATGGTGGCCTCGATTGTAAATCGCGGGTTGATCAACGATGAACTTTTTTTTGAGAGCAATGGTGAACTATGGGTAGTGTGGGATCGGATGCGTGCGGTGGTTCCCACGTGGCGTTCGGCGTTTAAGAATCCATACCTTTTTTCAAATATCGAGGACGCTTGCAAGCGGCTGGAAATATGGCGGGAGAAGCGATCTCCGGGGTCCACCGCGGCGATGCGGCAGATGATGTCGACATTGCAAGGGGGCGCGAAAGTTAAGGACCTGTGAAATTCGCGCAGCAGGCCAGCGAGCCATAGACGTTCGATTAACGTGAAGATCGCGCGGGTGCCGTAGACACTTGGTGGTCCGCATCAGAGGAAATATCAGGCTCTGTAAAGCTAATGCGATTCCGGCCCGCGGCCTTGGCTGCATACATAGCCAAGTCTACATCGTGCAAGAGTTCTTCAACTGTTCGCACGCCCCAATTTTGCGTTTGGTGAACCCCCATGCTCATGGTTACCAACAGCGGTCCGATACCGGTTTGTACCGGCGTGTCCGACAAGGACCTGCGTATTTCTTCCGCGCGGCGCGGACCAGAAACGGGATCGCAATTATTCAGAATAATCAGAAACTCTTCACCGCCATATCGGCCGACGTAATCATAAGAGCGCACCGACAAAAGAAGGCGCCTGGCGGCTTCCTGTAATACTTCGTCGCCGACGAGATGGCCGTGGGTATCGTTGATGTTCTTGAAGTGATCCACATCACAAAGCAGAATTGCCGTGGGTACGCGCTCACGCCGCGACCGCGAAACTTCGCGGCCCAGCAGCTCCACAATGACGCCGCGATTGAACAGCGAGGTCAAGGTGTCGTGGGTGGCTTTAAAACGCATATTTTCACGCGCCTCGACGAGCCGGCCTTCGAGGTGAAGAATACGTTGACCGGTGCGAAGCCTGGCCTTTAGTTCACCGCTGTCAAAGGGCTTGGTCAGGTAATCGTCGGCACCGGAACCCAGGCCGGACACGATGTCCGTTTTCAATCCTTTGGAGGTCAGCAAAACCATATAAACGTACCCTTGATCTTTTTTCTTGCGAACCTCGCGGCAAACCGCCGGGCCATCTAATTCGGGCATCTCCCAATCGAGCAGCGCGAGGCGCGGGCCATCCTGCTTACAGAGTTGTTCAGCAGCAGCCAGGCCGTTGGGCACAGCTAGGACGTCATAGCCCGCAACCTGCAGAGTTTTTTCCAATAACCGCCGTGAAACAGGATCGTCATCGGCGATGAGAATTTTCATGGCTGAAACTCGACGGCTTCCATTTGCAACAAGAGAGTTTGAGCTTCGCTCTGAAATCCGGTAAGGACCTCGCTCATACCGGCGATTTTTCCCTGGCGTCCAAGGTTCTCCAAGTCAGCGGCCAAGGCGGCGGCGCGCGCGGCAGATAGATTGAGCAGCATTCCTTTCAAGGTGTGACTCTCGGCTTCGACTTGCTTGGGCAGCTGGTTGGCAACGGCATCACTCAAACGCTGGAGATGAGATGGAAAGACTGATTTAAAAATGAGAAAAAGCTCGTTGACCAGTTCGTGGTCATTGTCCACGCGGATGAGCAGCTCCTTTATGTTGAGGACAGAAGGCGTAGCGACATTCACTTCATTGCCCCTCGCGAAATACCTTTGAGCACAAACGCGCCGATGTTAGGTAAAAACAATGGCATGGGGCCAGAACGATAGGTAGGGCACGCGAGGGGCCATGCATGGCTGAACTTTAAGTGGAAGAGAAGCAATGAGTTGATTGTAAAGTCACGTACGCGAGCGGTGGTACGGGTCCAAATTGACAAGCCCTAGGCCCAAATTGGGACACAGCCGTCAGGGTAGGTTAAGCAGCGGGCTGGTTTTCTTTCTGGATTTCGAAGGTTAATGGCACACGTTCGTGCAACAACCTTTCGGTAGCCGCTACGATGACCTCTTCATGGAAGAGCCGCTGAAAAACCGATTCAGACAAAAGATTACTTATCGCCAATAGCGACATACCTTGATGATGAGCCATCCAGCAATAGACCAGTTCCGGGGAACGGGTGTTGGCGGCAGTGGCCTCTTTATAATCCGCTGATTCGTAGAATCCGTAGGGCCCGAGCCATCCTGAAGCTTCCATCTTTCGCAAATTTTTCACTGCCGCAGCGGGATCAACGCTGAGGGCCAAGACGGCGGCGTACGGAGTTATGACCGTGCGATCTTCCACCTCTACCTTGAGAGCGAGAGGAGGAACACCGTAAGCGTGATAGTGATAATGACCGGAGTCGTTTTTTGCGCTGCAAGCGCCTTCCGAGATTCCCCAGGGAATATTCACTGGCTCCACGAATTTTCTTTGGCACATCACGGCTCCGCGCATGCTGTTTTCCAGCAAGGTGGCCGGATAGGTCCTCATCCACAGGGTGGGCATCAGGTATTCGAACATCGTGCCGGTCCAGGACAACAGAACTTTGCGGCCCGAATATTGTGTATGCCCTCGTCCCAGGCGGAACCAACTGGTTTGTGGAATGTCACCTTTGGCAATGGCGATAAATACGGCGCTGCGCGATTCGGAAGCCAGAAGATCGTAGCAACTGGCCAACAATTGCTTTTTGTCTACGTCATAACCGACGGAAAGCAAATTGCGGCCCGGGTCATAGAGCAGGCGGAAATCCATTTGCTTGGCCATTTCTTCGGCTTGGCGAGCGAGCAAAAGCAATTCTTCGCGGAGGGCAGTGGCGCGAATGCTGCATTGTTGAACGGCGCGCTGCAAGGCTTTGATTTTTTCGTGCTTGGTCTCGTCCCCCGGATTCAAGACCAGGGATTGTTCCAATCTGGTGGATAGCCGCTGCGCGTAGCCGGGCAATTGCTCGAGATTCAGGCTTCCAATTACTTTAGGGACGACCATGTCGTCGAAATAGGTTCTCAAGGAAGAAAATTCGGGGAGCAGCCAGGGAATCAAAGTCTCAAGCTGCTCGCGCGCGTCGAAAAAGCGAGCATTGGCCTCTTGCAGCCACCATGACTTTGAGTTCATGCCGTTGGGAGTAGCCGACAAGTTCTGATCGACGATGCTTTGCAGGGACTGCTGCAACTTTGGTAACGCTTCAATCCACCGAGACAAGTCGTCACGGAGAGGCGTTATTTCGGCGCGAAGTTTTTCAATGGCCGCGAGCGATTCTTCCGCGCCCTGGGCTGCAGACAGTTCTTCCGCCGCCAGCGCCAGATATTCCCGCAGACTGCGAAATAAGGACTCGGAGAGAAGTGGCTGATCAACACCGGCGTGACAGCCCTGTTTCAAGGACAGCAAGGAACAGACTAGATTTCCGCTGTCCACGCTGGAAACAAAAAACGGCGGCAACGCAGTTGAATCTCTGGTGTCATACCAGTTCAGAAAGTGTCCATTGAACCTGGGCAACCCTTTTGCGTGAGCGAGGGTTTTGTTGGCTTCATCAAGGAAACGCTGCAGAGTGATGAATCCCAAATCGTACGCGGCATATTGCGAATTCAGTTGCAGTCCAAGATTAGTTGGAGAAATTCGATGAGCTATCTCGTAATTCTGGCCCTGCACGTTATCAGGAATGAGGAATTGATCTTCCTGGGACGAGAATGTACGGAAGTAGCGCCAGGTTTTTAGCGCGACTTTGCGCAGGAAATTCTCGTCATCGGCGGTGATCTCGCTGCGCCCGGAAGCCAAGGGGCGGTCCAGCCAGCGCGCGATCGGCTTGGAAAATAGCCACAAGGCCAGGATCGGCGAGGCCGCCAAAAGAGCGTGCGGGCGAAAGGCAGCGAGCAATCCGCCAATAACGAGAGTAACGGCGGGAGTCCAATCGAGATATACGTCGACGGGAGTTTTTCGTTTGTTCTCCATCTCGGATTGCGCGGCGGTTTCCCATTCGAGCAGGTTGCGGCGAGTGATGGTGAGGCGGACCACAGTGCGAAAAATGGCATCCATGGTTACGAGAGTTTGGTGCGCGAGAAAAGTAAAAAAAATGAGAACGTTGACGTTGCCAGCCGTAAAATCGCCGAAAATTTGCTTCACATGCGCGAAGGTGTCACCAGTGTATTCAAGCCTGAGCAAGGAGAAGATCAACTGGGTGTAACGGGGGATCAGCAGCAGCGCGACGGTGGCGGCCGTCCAATAGGAAGCGGGTCCGGGCAAAAAGAACCAGGAAGCCAGCAGCAACACGAAGGTGGCAAACTCGGTGACGCTGCGGCGCAAATTGTCGAGAATCTTCCAGCGTGCAACAAATTTCAACGGGTTCTTGATGAGGTTGCCCTCGGCATCCGGGACGCGAGGTAACAACCAGCGGAGAATCTGCCAGTCACCACGAATCCAGCGATGTTTGCGGCGGCTATGGGCGCGAAAATGCGAAGGGTAATCGTCGATGATCTCCACATCCGAGAGCAAAGCGGTGCGCGCATAAGAGCCCTCGATCAAGTCGTGGCTCAAGATGGCGTTGGAAGGAAAGCGGCGTCCGAGCACTTTCTGAAAAACGTCGACATCGTAAATTCCTTTTCCGGTGAAACTCCCTTCGCCAAATAAATCCTGGTAAACGTCGGAAACCGCGCGGGTGTAGACATCCAAGCCGGTTTGTCCGGAGTAGATATATGCCAGGCGGGAGCGGTTGGCGGAATGGACGCTGATGCCGACCCGCGGCTGGAGGACGCCGTAGCCCTGCTGAACGGTATTGGTCGCGGGATTAATTTCCGCACGATTCAACGGGTGAGCTGCCGCACCGACCAGGCGATGAGCAGTGTCGCGCGGTAGCTGGGTGTCGGAGTCGAGAGTGATGACATAGCGCACGCTGGTCAGAACGGAAAGATCACCAATCTTCACCGGGAATTTATCGGTCTCGCCGCGCAGCAATTCGTTAAAGTCGAGCAGCTTCCCGCGCTTGCGCTCCCAGCCCATCCAGGTATTTTCCACTTCGTTGAAAACGCGGTGCCGATGGAAATGGTAAAAAGGCTGCACGCCCGTGTCGCTATACTTTTGATTGAGTTCTTCGATCAAGCGCGAGCATAGAGAGACGTGGCGGTCTTTCTCATCAAAGCGTTCTCGTGAATCGGGTGGGTCGGTGAGTAAGGCAAAAAACAAATGCGGGTCGCGATTGCCGACGTAACGAATTTCAAGGGTACGAACCAGGTCGCAGATTTGTTCTTTGTTGATTAGTAAGGTAGGGATGGCGACCATGGTGACGCAGTCGTCGGGAATGCCTTTGGAGAAATCAAGTTTGGGTAAGGCCTGTGCGGGAATCAGGAAGGTTACGAGCTGATTGATAATTTCCAGAGCCGCTTCGCTCGCGGGAAACAGCAGAAGCAACGTTGCTGCGACTAAGGGGACGCCGGCGCGAATGCCGCTCACTACAAAAGCCATGATGGCAACGATCAGAACTTCCAGGCTGATGAAGTAAAGCAGTTCCGGAGCGTCCTGAAACGTCTCGGTGACTTGTTTGAACCCGCGAGCGCGGTACTCGATTCTCTTTTGCAAGGTTTGGCGTCCGCGATCAACCAGGTAGTAGCCGACATGCCCGCGGCGATCACGAGTGACGGGGATGGAGCGAAACTGGGTTCTGGCCTGAGCGGCAAGATCCACGGCGAGCTGTGCGATGGTGAATTCATCGGCCTTCGAGCCGCGAACAAATTCCTGAATGGCAGCGTGATAACTTCCACGGCTATCAAGGTCCATGGCTGGATACGCTTTGGCCGGATCACCGCGGAGGATGGCTTCTGTTTTACTCAGAGCGAGAAAAACGGCTTTGAAATCGTTGTCGCTGAGCTTTCGAACGCTATCGATCAAGGAAGAAAACTCAGCTGCGTGACGGTCTGCCAGTGGGATCTGAGCGTTTCGTGCTCCAGTAGCTCGCGAAACCTCCGCCGTTAGCTCGGCGAAGCGTTCGATTAACACAAGCTGCAGCATCTGTTTGAGCCGCCAAATTTCCGCCACTTCGAAATAAGCGCTCTCCTGCGCGGCTTCCATGAACTCAATGAAGGAGGGTTCGTCGAAAATAAAGTGCGACGCGGTGAGGTAGGCCTTGGCGGCCAAATAGGCTCTGGGAACTTCCTCGGGATGCGCTCCTCCAGTGCGGACTTGCGGGAACGTTGCCTTGGAACGTAGCGACGAGCGGATATCCAGCGAACTCGATCTCAGCAGGCGCTGGTTGTTCACGACCAGTTGGCTGGCCACTGCGGGAACGCCTCGCTCGGCTGCCGCGCTCTTCCTGATGCTCAGCACTGCACGAGAAGCGGCTTGGCGCCGGCTTTCGAGGGGCGGGCTAAAAGATCTGCGCGCGGTGACGGTCCAAGTTTTGGATTGGGCCCTTGCGACGTCGCGTAAGCACGTAACTTCAGCTTGCGCGGCACCGGCAGGCGCTCGATTATCCGGCGGTTCATTCCAGGCGGGCTGGGCCGCGGGGGAATCGTCGGTCTCTAATCTTCCGATGGGATCGTCAGTCATCTTTGTGCAGTCATCTTTGTACAGTCATCTTTACTGCGGGCATCGTATTTACAATTCGTTCGCTAACGGTAGCTGGAGGCCTGCAGCTCAAACATTTCGGCATACCGGCCACCGTGAGCCATGAGCTGCTCGTGCCGTCCTTGTTCCGCAATAACGCCCTTTTCCAAAACAATGATGCGGTCGGCCATCTTCACCGTAGAAAAACGGTGGGAAATGAGCAGCGCCATTTTACCCTTGGTCAGCTCGGCAAACCGTTCAAAGACTTCGTGCTCGGAACGCGCGTCTAGCGCGGCAGTAGGTTCATCGAGCACCAGGATTTGCGCGTCACGCAAATATGCTCGGGCAAGAGCGACTTTTTGCCATTCGCCACCAGACAAATCGACGCCGGTTTCAAAACGCCTGCCTAACATCTGGTCATAGCCGTTAGGCAATTTTTGTATGACTCCTTCGGCGAGGCTCTTTTTCGCGGCCAATTCGACCTTTTCCAGGTTCTCGCGTGCCCCGATTTGGCCGACGGCGATATTTTCCCAAGCGGTCATGTCGTAGCGCATAAAATCCTGAAAAATCACGGCGATGTTACTGGCATAGTCGTCCAGATCGTACTCGCGCAGATCGACGCCATCGAGAAGAATCTGGCCAGCGGTTGGATCGTAAAGGCGGGTCAGCAGCTTGACGATGGTGGTTTTGCCTTCGCCATTTTCGCCAATCAGCGCAATGCGTTCGTCGGGTTTCAGAAACAGATTCAGATTACGAAGAATGGGGCGGTCGCTGCCTGGATAGGAGAAGGTAACCTCGCGAAATTCAATCCCCAGCTTGATGGGCCGCGGCGTTTTTATAGCGTTGGGCTTGGAAAAAACTGTCGGGCGAACAGCAAAAAATTGGAGCAGATCGGTCAAGAAGAGCGACTGGTCAGCGATACTCGAGAAGGTGGAGAAAATCATCTGCAGGTTTGCGCTGGCTCCAGCGATCGCGCCAGTAAGAAAAACCAGGGTGGCAACGGTCATCTCGCCCCGCACCGTTTCCAGAATGACGTAGGCGTATGCGCCGTAATAGCCCACGGTGGTAAGCAGGGAGAGCAGCGAGCTGGCGAACAGACGGCGCTTCGCAAGCGCGACATTTTGCACAAAAATGTCGTCAGACAACTTTTGAAATCTGTCGGTGAGGTACTTGCTCAAGCCGAATAGCTTGAGTTCTTTCGCGCTGTCCTTGCTGGCGCCCAGAAATCGCAGGTAATCAATCTGGCGTTTTACGGGTGTCTGACGGAATGCCTGCGCGTATCCCAAAAAGGCAAAGTGACTTTCCCCTAGAAAGGCCGGAATCACACAGGCGATCAATACCAGTAAAAGCCATGGCGAGAAGAACAGGATGCTGGCGGCCAACGACGCAGTGGTGATGACCTGTTGGACCAGCCGCCCCAACTGTTGGACCATTCCAAGACGATCGGTCGCTTGCACCCTGGCGCGCTCAAGTTTGTCGTGAAACAGCGGGTCTTCGTAGGACGCCAGATCGAGTCGCGAAGCGTGATACATGATGCGCACGCTGATGTGTCGGATGAATTTGTCGGCCAGCAGAGTGTCGCAGTAATCCACGCCGCGGTTCAATATGGACGCAAGGCAAGCCAAGCCAAACTCTAGGCCCACCAACCACCAGAAGTGGGGCCTCAGCGGAGTGCCGGAGGCTACGTCCACCGCCTTGATAATCAATCGCCCTACAGCTAATAGGGCCAGGGGGGATAGGGCCACGATGGCGCGAAGAACTAAACCCCAGGTCACGACCGCGGGACTTGAATCCCAGATTATTTTCAAAACTGGAGGGATGTTTTTCAGGGACTGGAGGCGAGTGCCCCAAGCCCGATGAAACTTCTGGCCTGCAGGGTCGGCCACGATGGGCATGTTTAAGATACCGCCAGAATTTGTGTCGGCAATTGCTTAAAGCGACGCGGTGAGAGACTTGCCGGGGTGATCATATCAGCAGGGCCGGACAGAGACAATCGCGCCAACTGGCTCAATCCTATCCCGTGGCGGGCAGAGTGAGCAATACGGGCAAATCCTTACAGCCTGAAGATTAGATTCTGGAGCGAGTGGCCAAACCTAAGGTAGCGGCGCAGGTGAAAATTGCGGTGGAGATGATGCAAAAACTGCGAGCTACGGTGGCCATAGCGTGGGTTCCAATTCCGAGAAGAACCGCCGAGAGCAGAGCTGCAAGAAGCGCGATTGCCAAGAAGACTTTCACAGGTACCTCCCACATCATGCGTCTGGGCATAGCGGCTAAATGCAAGCGGCAGTCCAAAAGGTTTATTCATATGCTTCTTATACTTACGGTGCACCTGTACTTTGGGGCATAGGAATTTTGGGAGGAAAAAAGTAAATCTTGCATACTCAAGCCGTTAGCCGAGTCGTCAATGTTGCGTCCTTTCCTGCCGCCTGGGCGAAAAACTGGCCTCTCGACCAGGTTGCCGCTTGGAGGGATCGACGAGGATTGCCGGTTTTAACGGAGTTTTTTGAGGTCAAAGGTGGCTTTGATGACCTTGCCTTGTGGAGTTACCACCTCCATGGTGGTCAGCTCGGAAGCCAGATCGTTAACGTCGTACTCCAGCCACACGTTTTCCCCGGTTAGCACCGCCGGAGCATTGTTGGTAGCCGTGGAATGAATGGGCTGATTGCTGATCCCGCGAGATGGGATGGTCTTGCCGTTCTGCTTTAAGTTGAACTGGAAGTTTTGCCAGAAATTTTCCGGGCGTATGGCGCTTTTTTCTGGTGCTGTGGCCGGCGGCGGGGTTGGCACCTCCTTAGACTCCGCAGTTTTCGGGTAGGCCGAGGGCAGCATCAGGGTGACATTCACCTTGACGGTGTTTCCGTGGGCTTTGTAGTCCTGGTTGGCCTGCTCCTCGGTATAGCGATCAGCCGACTTCTGGCGACATACGTCGACGATTTGAGCGAAAGGGGTAAGCAGTTCGATCTGGGCGATGTGAACGTCGTTTTGCGGCTCGGTAATCTGGGTCAAATAGGGAGCCAGGATGTCGCCGGTTGATTTGTCGTTGCGTTGCCCGAGAATATAGGCCTCGTGGATGGCGTGCGCGTCGAGTTGCTTATCGTAGGCGTTGGCCGACGGACTCAAGACGCAAAGAACTGCTGCTATGGTTGCGGGGATTCTTCTGTTCATGAAGCCGCCCGGAACTGCATTCTGCATCTTAGATGGTTTGCACCGCGCGTCCGACGTTTTTTTTAATGGCACCCGCGCCACTTCCTTCGCACTCGACGAATGACCGTTCCGGGTTACAGGGAAGACCCTATGTTCTCCCACTGCGATACCAAGTATTCTTTTTTCGCGAATTCTGAACATAGCGAGCAGGTGACCAACTAGGACCCATGGGCACCTGCTCCTCGTTTTTTTGCAGGTGATTTGCGGCAGGGCCGGCCGCAAACATTCAACCACCCGCGATTCACACTTAAACAAGGCTTCAACTTTATGAGTGACTCGGATTCTATCCCGCCGCTCGGCGCTACTCCTCTTCCCAGGCAGGGCTGGCGGTTTGTCGTCTGGGCGCCCGCCGCCAAGGAATTGAGTGTTCACATTGTGGGCGACGGCGATCGTGTTGTGCCAATGCGAAAAAGTGATTCAGGGTATTTTGAAACTACGATCACGAAAGTGGAGCCTGGGGCGCGATATTTTTACCGCTTTGAGGACGGGCGGGAGCTTCCGGATCCTGCTTCGCGCTTTCAGCCCGAGGGCGTGCATGGTCCGTCGCAAGTCATCGATTTGAAAGATTTCAAGTGGATGGACTCGTCCTGGCGTGGTCTCGAACTGGACCGCAGCGTAATCTATGAACTGCATGTTGGGACGTACACTGCGGAGGGAACGTTTGAAGCGCTGATTCCCCACTTAGCACCTCTGCGTGACCTGGGGATCACCACGATTGAATTGATGCCGGTGGCGCAATTCCCTGGTAACCGCAACTGGGGATACGATGGCGTGCAGCCGTTTGCGGCGCAGAATTCCTACGGCGGTCCGCGCGGCCTTCAAAAATTAGTGGATGCGGCGCATGCCCATGGTTTGGCCGTCGCTCTCGATGTGGTCTATAACCACCTGGGGCCGGAGGGCAACTACTTCAATGCTTACGGGCCGTACTTCACGGACAAATATCAAACTCCGTGGGGAAAGGCGATCAATTACGATGGGCCGGACAGCGATGCAGTCAGGCATTTCTTTATTGCGAACGCGCTGTACTGGCTGCAGGAGTATCACATCGATGTGTTGCGGCTTGACGCCGTGCATGGGATTTTTGATTTTGGCGCATTGCACTTTCTTGCGGAACTGCAACAAGCGGTGAAAGCACTGGGAGAACGCTTAGGCCGTAAACTTCACCTCATCGCGGAAAGCGACCTGAATGACTCGCGTTTGCTTAAGCCCCCCGCGCAAGGTGGGTACGATTTAGCTTCGCAATGGAGCGACGATTTTCATCATTCGCTCCATTCCCTGCTCACCGGCGAACGCGCCGGATACTATTCGGACTTCGGCGACGTGCATCATTTGGCTGTCACGATGCGGAATGGCTGGTTTTACGCCGGGCAGCGATCGAACTTCAGGCGCCGGAGACACGGCAATTCTCCGGCGGGTCTGGCGCGCTCGAATTTTGTAGTTTGCATCCAGAATCACGATCAAATCGGTAATCGCGCCAGGGGCGAGCGGCTCAGCGAGTTAGTTAATTTTGAAGCGTTGAAGCTGGCCGCGGGCGTGACGGTGCTTGCGCCATTCATCCCACTTTTATTTATGGGCGAGGAGTATGGTGAGATAGCGCCGTTTCAATACTTCACCAGCCACGGCGATCAAGCTTTGATCGAAGCGGTACGCAAGGGGCGCCAGGAAGAATTTGCAGCATTTGCGTGGGAAGGAAAAGTTCCAGACCCGCAGGATGAAACAACTTTCCGCAATTCAAAACTGGACCATGGATTAAAAAGCAAGGAACCCCACAAAACTCTGCTGGCGCTGTACCGCGAGTTACTCGCAATCAGACGTGAATACTCGTTGACCGGCTCAGGCAAAGTGGAGATTTTTGAGAACGGCAGCGCGATAACCATGGTCGGCGGGGACGGCGCTTCGAAGATGCTGGCGGCAATTTACGAATTTGGAAAGAGCGAACATACCCTTGACGATATACATTTGCTCGCGGGCCGGTGGTCTGTGCGCGTCAACTCCGCGGATCAAAAATGGCGCGGCCCGGGAAATTCTTTAGCTAAGGAAATAAAGCCGGGGGATCCTCTCACGCTGTCCGCACAGTCGTTTGTGGTACTCGAACGAGTGAATTCAATTACGGAGTAATCATGCGATACGTCTGTGTTCATGGTCATTTTTATCAACCGCCTCGTGAGAATCCTTCACTCGAAGCGATCGAGTTGCAGGATTCCGCTTATCCATACCATGACTGGAACGAACGCATTACCGCGGAATGTTATGCGCCCAACGCCACCTCGCGAATTCTCGACAGCGAACAACGCATCATCAAGCTGGTAAACAACTATGGAATGATAAGTTTTAATTTTGGCCCGACGCTGCTTTCGTGGCTGGAAGCCAAAGCGCCGCGCGTGTATGCCGCATTGCAAGAAGCCGACAACCTGAGTTCGCACAAATTCGGAAGCCATGGCTCCGCGGTGGCGCAAGCTTTCAACCACATGATTTTGCCGCTCGCGAACCGGCGCGACAAAGTTACCCAGGTTAAATGGGGCATCGCCGATTTTGAGCACCGCTTCAAGCGCCGGCCCGAGGGCATGTGGATGCCGGAGACGGCGGTGAATACCGAAACACTGGAAGTGCTGGCGGAGGACGGAATTTTGTACACCATCATGGCGCCACGCCAGGCGAAACGGGTGCGGCGCAAAGGCGGGCGAAGCTGGAAGGATGTCAGCGGCGACCGCATCGATCCCAGCCGCGCTTATCTTGTTAACTTGCCCTCGAAGAAAACGATCAGTGTCTTTTTCTATGACGGGCCTATTTCCCAAGGCGTGGCGTTCGAAGGATTGTTGAATGACGGGAAGCGCTTCGCGGATCGCTTGATCAGCGGCTTTTCAGACACACGAACGTGGCCGCAGCTATCGCACATCGCTACGGATGGGGAAAGTTATGGTCATCATCATCGCTTCGGCGAAATGGCATTGACGTACGCGCTGCAACACATTGAAAACGACAAGCTGGCGGAGCTCACCAATTACGGCCAGTTTCTGGAACGCTATCCGGCCGACCATTATGTGGAAATCGTGGAGAACAGCTCGTGGAGCTGCGTGCATGGAGTGGAGCGATGGCGTTCGAATTGCGGCTGCAATTCGGGAGGCCACGCCGGCTGGAGTCAGGAATGGCGCGCGCCGTTGCGCGCGGCGCTGAACTGGTTGCGGGATAAGGTGAATCCACTATTTGAAGAGAAAGCTTCGCCGCTATTGAAGAATCCGTGGGACGCGCGGGATGAATACATTCAGGTAATCCTCAATCGCTCTGACGCCAGTGTGGAAGCGTTTTTCAGCAAACATGCGAGTCATCCGTTGAGCCCTGAAGAACAAGTTGCGGCTTTAAAGCTGCTGGAGATGCAAAGGCACGCCATGCTGATGTACACCAGCTGTGGCTGGTTCTTTGATGAGCTGTCTGGACTGGAAACAGTGCAGGTAATTCATTACGCCGGGCGCGTGGTGGAAATGGCCAAGGCATTTATAGGCGCCGAAATCGAACCGGAATTTCTGGAACATTTACGCCAAGCGAAAAGTAATTTGCCGGAACACGGCGACGGCGCACAAATTTACGAGAAGTGGGTGAAGCCCGCCGCGGTAGACATTGAAAAGCTTGCAGGCCATTTCGCCATCAGCTCGCTATTTGAGAATTATGGCGAGAAGACCGGCATCTATTGCTATGACGTGGACAGGGAGCAATATTCACTGGAAGCCGAAGGGAAACTGCGATTGGCAACGGGCCGGGCGCGCTTCAGTTCCGAAGTCACTCGTGAATCGGCGACGATGAGTTTCGGGGTATTGCACCTCGGGGATCACAACGTAACCGGCGGTGTGCGTCATTCCGATGAACCGCAACCCTACGAAGAATTGAAAGCTCGACTGATTGACTGTTTTTCCAAAGCGGATACCGCAGCGGTCATACGCATATTGGATGAAGAATTCCATGAACATTCGTACTCGCTCAGTTCGCTGTTCCGCGACGAACAGAGAAAAATTGTGGGCTTGCTTTTGAACGATTCACTAACATCGGCGGCTGCGGCGTATCGAAATATTTACGAAAATCAGGCGCCGTTGATTCGTTTCTTAAATTCGCTGAACATTCCCGTTCCCGCGGCCTTTAAAGCCGCTGCGGACGTCGCCATCAACAGCCAGCTGCGGCAGGCTTTCGAACGTCCTGATCTGGACGCGGACAATATACAGAGCTATTTGAAAGAAGCAGCCACCAGCCGGGTCCCTTTAGATACCACCACGCTGGAATTCGCCATTCGCAAGCGGCTTGAAGAGCAGGCGGCGCGGTTCGCGGAACACCCCGACGATATGGAAAATTTGCAGCGATTTCGAAAACAGTTGGAGTTGGCGCAAACTTTGCCGTTTCCCGTAACCCTGTGGGAGGTGCAAAACATTTCTTACGCGCCGCTAATGAAAGCCATTGAGGAGCGGCGCTTGGGGGCAGAGAATAACGATCCTGAAGCGGCAACCTGGATGAAGGAATTGTCCGGACTTCGAGACGGACTGCGTATTTTGGGCGCTTGACATCATGGTTTCTACCCGCATTCCGCTGGCGACTTACCGGCTGCAGTTCAATAAGAATTTTACGTTTAACGATGCGGTTGGAATTCTTGACTATCTGCGGGACCTTGGCATTACGGAAATTTATGCTTCCCCTATTCTTACCAGCCGTCGCGGCAGTGGTCATGGCTATGACGTTACCAATCCGAATCGCCTTGATCCGGATTTAGGAACTGAAAAGGATTTTGAAGTTTTCGTAAGTGAATTGGAAAAACGCGGCATGGGATTGCTGCTGGATATCGTGCCCAACCATATGGCTGCCAGCAGCGAAAATCCCTGGTGGATGGACGTTTTGGAAAATGGCCCGGATTCGGCGTTTTCTTCTTACTTCGATATAGATTGGCACCCTCCATCGCGAAATCTGGACAACAAGATTCTTTTGCCGATACTCGGACGGCCGTTTGGCGAAGCGCTGGACAGTGGCGAGCTGAAACTTGATTTTCGCGACGGGCAATTCTCCATCGGGTATTTTGAATCGTCATTTCCATTGGCACCGCGAACCTACCGGTCTGTTTTGCAACACCGGATTGCCAGGCTAAAAAACCTGCTGGATGAAAACTCGGCTTCTTATCACGAGTATCAAGGGATTGTGGCCGCACTTTCCTTGATCTCCGATCGCGATACGTCGCCAGCGGAGCCAGCGTCAGACAAACGCGTACGCTTTGAATCGATACGCGAGCGTTTGCGGCAACTGGCGGCAGGCAGCCAGGAGGTTACGCAATTTATTGGGGAGAATCTTGCGGACTTTAATGGCAAAGACGGTGATCCGGCGAGCTTCGCAAATCTTCAACGGCTGCTTGGAGAGCAATATTATGTTCTCGCATTCTGGCAGAACATCAACGAAACCATTAACTACCGTCGTTTTTTCACGATTACTGATCTGGTGGGGATGCGCGTTGAAGATTCCCAGGTATTCGACGCGACGCACACTTTGATTTTGCGGCTCATCGCGCGGGGCGCGGTATCCGGGTTGCGCATAGACCACATCGACGGATTGCGTGATCCACTTGCGTACTTGAAACGGCTGCAGGAACGCGCGGCAGCCGAAGATGGAACTAAAGCTGGCGAACAAGAGTACGTGCTGGTAGAAAAAATTCTGGCGCGGAGTGAAAACCTGCCGGACGACTGGCCGGTTGCGGGCACCACCGGGTATGACTACCTGAATTTTGCCAATCGAATTCTGGTTGAGCCACAGGGCGCAAAAGAAATTGAGCGCATTTACTCACATTTTATCGGCCACCACCTGAAATTCAGCGAGGTGCTGTACCAGAAGAAAAAATTGGTAATGGGCACGATTCTGGGCGTCGAGATGCGGTCCTTAGGCCGTCAACTCGGCGAACTGGCAGCACAAGCTCGCTATGCTCGTGATTTGCCGCGTCACGATTTGACCGAAGCGCTGATCGAAACGACCGCCTGCTTTGCGGTGTATCGCACTTACATTCGAAACCTGGATCTGCCGCCGGAGGCAACCAAGGGTTTGGAAGAGGCGCTGGCTCAAGCACGTTTGCGCAAACCGAGTCTAAATCCGCAATGCTTCGATTTTCTGCGCGACGTGCTGTTGCTGCTGGCTCCGCCGCACGTTTTGCCGGATCACCGCGAAGCGCGCCTGAGTTTTGTTTTGCGCTGGCAACAATTCACCGGGCCGATCGTGGCAAAGGGCCTGGAGGACACTACGCTCTACGTTTACCACCCATTGGTGGCGCTAAACGAAGTAGGAGGTGATCCCTCGTCCGATGCAATTTGCTCGCGGGAGTTTTTTGAATTTATCGCCGAGCGGCAAAAAAGATGGCCGCATTCGATGAATGCCAGCTCCACGCACGATACCAAGCGGGCTGAAGACGTCCGCGCGCGCATCAGCGTTTTGTCTGAAATGCCGCAAGAGTGGCAGAAACACCTGCACCTGTGGGCGGCGATGAATGAGAAATACAAGATCGCCGGCAATGGCGGGGCGATGGTTCCCGACCATAACGAGGAATATTTTTTGTACCAGACGCTGCTGGGTATGTGGCCGCTGGAGCAAAGCGAGCTCGGCGGGGTACTGGAAAGACTACAGTCGTACGCGGTGAAAGCGATTCGCGAGGCGATGGTGCATACTCGGTGGACACGGCCAAATCTGACTCACGAAGACGGATTGAAAAAGTTTATTGCCGCGATTCTTGACGAGAAACAAAACAATGAGTTTCTTATGGACTTTTTCAGATTCCACCGCGATATTGCGTTTTACGGAATGCTGAACAGTCTCAGCCAGACGTTGCTGAAAATCACCGCGCCTGGAGTGCCGGATTTCTACCAGGGTTCGGAGTTATGGGATTTGCGGCTGGTAGATCCCGATAATCGCGGCACCGTTGATTTTGCGCGTCGGATCGAACTTTTAAAAAGCCTCAATCAAGACGCTACGCAAGAGACGGCTGGATTCGTTCGCGAATTGCTGAAGAACTGGACGGATGGCCGAATCAAACTTTATTTGATCGCGAAAGCTCTGCGATTCCGGCAGGAATTCAGCAAGCTCTTTACGGATGGCGAGTTCGTGCCGGCGGAAATATCCGGCGAGCGGTCGCAGAATGTCACGGCGTTCTTTCGGATTTTTCACAATCAGCGAGTATTGATTCTCGCTCCGAAATGGCTCGCCGGTTCGGGGATGGAGCAGAATTCAAATGAGCACGCGGGGTTCTGGGCCAACACCTCGATAGCATTGCCCGATAATATGGCCGCGAGTTGGCAAAACATACTTACCGGTGAGTCGATCAGTGTCCAAAGCAACCGAGATGAGGGCTTAAGTGTAGGTGAATCGTTAAAGAATTTCCCCGTTGCGCTGCTTCTATCCGATCCAATCTAGCTCGCCAATCGCCGGCGCCCTTCGTGTTCTCTGCGGCCTTGGTGATCCCGGCGAGTCCTGAGGGATTTACCCTTATTGGCAGCTTCCGACTGGCGAACGCTGCGCTTCAGAGCCTCCATCATGTCGATGACCGGCGCGCCGCGACCAGCTTTCGGCTCTTCCACAAAAGTCCGACCCTTCTGTTTAGACTCGATGAGCGCTTTGAGATTTTCCTGGAAAGTGTCGTGATATTTGGATGGGTCAAAATCTTCCGAGAGGGTCTCCACCAGTTGTTCCGCTAATTTGATTTCCTGTGGCTTGAGGTGGATATTTTCGTCAATATTGCCGTAGCCCTCGACGTGCCGAATCTCGTTTTCAAAAAACATGGTATGAACGGTGAGCCCATGGCCGCGAGGACGAATGAAAACCGTATATTCCCGTTGATGCATCGTCATGGTGGCAATGGCGACACGATTTTTATCCTCGAGCGCCTTCAATAACAAGGCATAGGCTTTCTCGCTGTCTTTTTCCGGCAACGCAAAATAGGAAGAATCAAAATAAATCGGATCGATCTGCTCTTCTTTCACGAAGGCTACAATTTCCATGGTGCGCCCGGACCGCGGCGTTATTTTTTTTCAGCTCCTCATCTTCAATCAAGACATATTGGCTGTCGTCGTGTTCATACCCTTTAATCACTTCCGAGCGTTCCACATTGCGTTCGCACGTGGGGCAATAAAGGGGCTGGCGCAAGCGCGTTTTGCATTCCTGATGAATTTGGTGGAGATTCATGCGCTCGCTGCGCGCCGCGGTGAACAAACGAATTGGAATGGTCAGCAAGCCAAAGCTGAGCGAACCTTTCCACACGGAATGAGCCATTGGATGCCCCCCTGCCGCATTCAGCGGCGCCAACTAGAAATGGTACGCCGTGAATTCCCGCGCACAAATAAGGTAAATCATTGATTCAGCGTCGATGAACGCAGGCAGATAAGCTCGACTCCTCCGAGCAGAGTGCTTATTCTGAGTGACGATTGCGCTGCGGATTTGCTGACCGCATTCGTGACAGATACCGAATGAAAAAACTCGCAGAATACCGGCAGAAAAGACATTTTGACAAAACCGCCGAACCAGCTGGGAGCGTCGCTGGCGAAGCAAAAGCACGGCGGTTCGTCATCCAAAAACACGCGGCAACCAGGCTGCACTACGATCTGCGCCTTGAAGTTGGTGGCGTTCTGAAATCATGGGCGGTGCCTAAGGGCCCTTCGCTGAATCCCGGGGATAAACGGCTGGCCGTTCACGTGGAAGACCATCCGCTCGAATATCGCAAATTCGAAGGAGTGATTCCCCAGGAGCAATACGGCGGCGGAGAAGTGATCGTCTGGGATCAGGGCACCTATGAAGTGGAAGGTCATCTGGATGCTGATGCGCAACTGGCGCGCGGCGAGCTGAAATTTATCCTGCACGGGGAAAAAGTGCGTGGCAGTTTTGTTTTGATAAAACTGAAAAACTCAAAAGTAAAAAACGAGTGGTTGTTGATAAAGCATCGCGACGAATTTGCCGATCCACTTTGGGACGCTGAAAAGCATGTGCAGTCCATAGTTTCCGGGCGGACGCTGGAAGACGTGAAACTTGGCCGGCCGGCGCGCGCGCCGCTGGAGGCGAACAAGATCAGTTCCCTTCCGGGTGCGCGCAAAGTTCCGATGCCGCGCTCCATTTCGCTGACGCTGGCATCGTTAAGCGAGAAACCGTTCTCAAATCCGGATTGGCTCTTCGAAGTGAAGTGGGACGGGGTGCGCGGCCTCGCGTATCTCGCAAACGGCACAGTTGCGGCACGCTCACGTGCCGGTAGAGAAATTTCGCTGGAGTACCCGGAGGTTCGTGACCTGGCGAATCAGTTGGACGCAAGCGAAGCGATAGTCGACGGCGAAATAGTGGCTCTGGATTCCGCGGGACGCAGTAATTTTCAAAAATTGCAGAGTCGCGAAGGCGTTCGCAACCCTTCGCAACAATTGCTGGAATCCATTCCGGCCACCTACTACACGTTTGACCTGCTGTACTGCGATGGCTATGACTTGCGAAAAGTTCCGCTGGAAAAGAGGAAAGAACTGCTCAAGCAAATCCTTCGCCCCAACAACCATATCCGTTACTCGGAACATGAAATCGAGAAAGGCAAAGAACTATACGAAGCCGCCCGACAGCAATCGCTGGAAGGGATAATCGGGAAAAAAAGAAACAGTGCGTATGTGGGGCAGAGAACTTCGCTGTGGCTGAAATTCAAGATTGTGAATGAACTGGACGCGGTGGTCTGCGGATGGACGGCACCGAGACGCAGCCGTGAATTTTTTGGCGCTCTGGTGTTAGGGCTTTACGATGGACCGCAGCTTGAATTTATCGGCAGCGTGGGAACGGGCTTTGACTACGCCAAGCAAAAAGAAATCTACCAACAGTTACAAAAGCTCAGGCAGGCAAAGAGTGTTTTTAGCGACGTACCGAAATTAAAGGAAAAAATTGAGTGGGTGCAACCGCACCTAGTGGCTCGCGTGAAGTATGGGAATTGGACAGACGGCGGCCGGTTGCGCGCGCCAGTGTTTCTGGCCATGCGTACGGATGTGCCGCCTAAGGACTGTACGCTGCCAGCGGCGCGCCCGAATGAAGCCGAAGGCCGAGAGGATTTGGCCGATCACTCACGGGAATCGGACACTCCGCGAGTAGCGTCAGCCGAACCGCATGCACAACCACGCAAGAGCTTGGCAAAACCGCGAGCGGCGACCAATTCACTACCCCTTCGAAAACAGACCGCACTCCCGGCCAAACCGGGCGAGAAGGTTTTGACCAAGGGCATTGAAAATGAAATTCGCAAAGGTTCCTCGGAAAACCTGAATGTCGAAATAGATGGCCACGTTCTGCGGCTCACGCACCTGAACAAAATCTATTTCCCGGAAAGCGGAATACGGAAGCGGGATTTGCTGGCCTATTATTTTCGCGTGGGACGTCTGATGCTCCCGTTTTTGAAAGATCGCCCCATGGTGTTGCGCCGTTATCCAAATGGAATTCAAGAAAAAGCGTTTTTCCAGAAGGAGGCGCCGGAATCTGTTCCCGATTGGATCGAGCGAGCCACAGTTCATTCCGAAGAACGCGGCGGGGATATGCCATACCTGATGGCCAATAACCTCGCATCGCTCATATTTCTGACGAATTTGGGTTGTATTGACCACAACCCATGGTCGAGCCGCAACGAGACACAGGATTTCCCGGACTACGTTTTCTTCGATCTGGATCCCACGCCGGGAACGCCCTTTTCCACGGTACTTAAAATCGCGCGGACTATTTACGCGATTTTGGATTCCATAAAGCTTTCCAGTTTTCTCAAAACTTCTGGAGCCTCCGGCTTTCATATTTTTGTGCCGCTCGAACCGCAATACACGTACGGGCAGACAAGAGGCTTTGCGGAACTGGTGGGACGCATCGCGGATAACGAGCTGCCCGGGTTGATTACGTTCGAACGCACGGTGCACAAAAGGCCGCGCGGGAAGGTGTTGATGGATGCGTTGCAGAACGCCCGCGGAAAGCCGCTGGCAACGGTCTATTCTGTTCGCGCTTATCCAGGCGCACCAGTGTCGACGCCGGTGACCCCCGCGGAATTGAAAACGGAGTTCGCCGCCGATCGCTGGAACATGAACAATGTGGAGCAACGAATCAAGAAAGTTGGAGATCTGTGGGCAGATTTCTGGGACCGAGGGCAATCGTTATCGGAAGCCTTGGAATTGTTAGAACAACGACTATCGCCAGGTAAGAACCGAGCGGGTAAAAGCCGCTAAGCTCTGGTGGAAAAATTTTAACTGAGATTGCTTACAAAAGCCGGGCGTTTCAAGATGTCGAGTGCTCGCAGAAAACTGATTCCACGATTCGTTTCGTTTTTCGGTGCTGAATTCTGTTTATCCCCGGGGGGCCCAAAATACGTTCCATTCTGCAAAAGAATTTCTAAAGCGTTGATCAAATCCTGAGCCGCGCGCGATTTAAATACGAATCCACGGGCCCCGGTCTCCCGCACGGAATCCGCAAGAGTTCGAGATTCATGCATGGTGAAAATGAGAATAGGGGCGCTGTTGTTGTTGCGGGTAATTTGTCGCGCCGCTTCCAGTCCGCTCATGATCGGCATGGTTATGTCCATGATGATGGCGTCGGGGCGCAGATCTTCAGCAAGCTTGATGGCTTCCTGACCGTTGACCGCTTCGCCGCAAATTTCCCAGTCGGGGCGGGCTGAGAGGATTGTACGTATCCCCTGGCGCACCACTTCATGGTCATCAACAACGAGGATTCTAACTGGCATAAGAAATTTACTCCGTACAAAAATTACCGCAGTCAGTCGCTACAAACCTGGCACGGCAGTCGGATTGTTTGGGACAGTCGCCCGAGATGTTTATTCTCGGGCCGCGGCACCGGGTAGGCCTGAACAATGTATATACAGGATTTCCTTTCCATGCAAGCGTTGGCATTTGTCGTGACTATAAGTAAATAACCTTGTGGGATTGGAATTACCAACTCATTGATTATTTCTGGGCAAAGTTATTTGCCTGGCGTAAAGCTGGGCGACACGCTCGAGGGTGTCAATCTCCGTCACGGGCTTGTCGGGCCGCAAACGCAAAATGCGCGGGAATCTGAGGGCGTAGCCACTTTCGTGGCGCTGCGACTTTTGAATGTTGTTGAAGGCCACTTCCATGACCACGGCCGGCTCTACAGTTCTGCGCGCGCCCAGATCTTCGACGGTATGTTGCAGGAAATATTCTGTGCCGGCCTTGATTTCCGCGTCAGTGAGTCCCGAATACGCTTTGCCGATAGTCAAAAGTTGGTGACCGTCACGTACTGAAAAGGTGTAGTCGGAAAGCAGCCCATGCCTCTTGCCATGTCCATATTCGACGGCGGTGACGACTACATCGAGCATTGCGAAGGGCTCTTTCAGCTTGAACCACGATCTGCCGCGGCGGCCCGGTGTATATAACGATTCCGGGCGCTTTACGACGATGCCTTCGTGGCCGGCGGCCAGCGAATCCTCAAAGGCTTGTTGAATGGCCGAAACAGACTCACAGCGAATTGCCGCGGCGGTATAGATTGCCGATGGGTCGCGAGGTGGCAGAATTCTTTCCAGCCGTGCGCGCCGCTGCACCAGCGTTTCGTCCAGCAATAGAGTTCCGTCCTGGTAGAGCAAATCGAAGGCCGCAAAGCGCACGGGAATTTCGTGTTGCAGCCAAAGATCGAGTTGTTTTCTGCCCAGCCGTTTTTGCAGTTCCGTGAACGGCAGCGGCCGCGAACCGTGCCAAGCGAGTATTTCTCCGTCCAGGATCAACTCACCGGGCAATTTTGCGAAGAAAATATTGAGCTCGGGAAATTCCACTATTTCGTCGAGCGTGCGAGAAAAAACTCTTACTCCGGCGGCGCTTTTATGTACCTGCGCGCGAATGCCGTCGTACTTTTCCTCGACCAACACTGAGCCGCTTCCGTCAGGAAGTATTTCAGCGGCGGTTTCCACGGGAGTGGCTAGCATGAAGCCAATGGGATGGAACAGGCGCATGCGAACGGAGGCCAAATCGTCCGAAGCGGCGGAGCGCAAAGTTTCGCCGATGTCGCCGGTCAGCATGTTGGCCCGACGAACTGCCTCGATGGGGCGTTCGAACGCCTTAGCGATGGCCTCTTCGACAAGGCTTTCCTTCAATCCGATGCGTAAGTCGCCGGTCATTATTTTTATGGCGTACTTCACCTCGCCGGCGCTCATGTGCTCGAATAAACCTTTTATCAACGCCATTTTTTGTGCTGCGGCGCGAGCTTCTGGAAGGTGGCTGAATGTTTTCGCTAGTTGCTGCAGCGGAACGTCGGCCGTGCTTGGGCGTTTGAGCAGGAGATGTTCGGCCATGTCGCCGAGATCGCCGTGTGCGCGATAACTTTTTCCGAGGTCGGAGGGGTCGGCGTTAGCGATTTCGGTGACAATTTTCGCGAGTTGCGACCCGCCGACGCCCAAGACGCGTTCATCGCGGTGTGGAAACGGCAGTCCAGTCAGGAAAATGGCGGCGCTGACAGCGTCTTCTAGCGGTAGCGATTTGAAAAGTCCGCTTACAAGCGCGACCTTGGCGGTTTTTTTGGTGGTTACGGCTACGGCCTCGCAGGTCTGCACGAACCGGCGCATGAAGTTAAGCGCTTGCGCGCTTCATCCCCATTGGCTGGCAGCGCGGGCACCAGAAAGAAGTGCGCGCGTCAAAGCCTTGTTTACGTGAAAGGATGGCGTTGCCGCACTGACGGCAGGGCTCACCAGTCCGCTTATAAACCCACAAGCGCTCGGAAACATTTGCACGGCCGGTAGTGCGGCGCATCGGAACGTAAGTAGTAATTTTATCGCCGGATGCTTCGGTTACGTTGGCGAGCATGAATTTACGCGCTTTGGAGACGAGACATTTCAAGTCGTCGTCAGTGATATCCGAAATCGTTCGAAACGGATTAATCCCGCACGCAAAACAAATCTCCGACTTAAAAATATTGCCGATTCCCGAAAGCAGCGATTGCGTAAGCAGGCCGACGCCAATTTCCAAGTCTGGCCGGGCGCGCAATCGTGCGATGACTTCGGATTCATCGAAGGTTTCGGCGAGCGTCGAAGGCCCTACGGATCTGAATCTCTCGCGGCGGGTGAGCGAATCTGCGGTGTGGAATTCTGCAATGGGGACGTTGAAGGCTACCGCCAAAATTTTCGGTGTGCCAATTACGACCCGCATATCGTAGCGCCGGCGTTGCCATGTTTCGCCTGGCCGGTAGATATGCCAACTGCCACTCATGAGCATGTGCGAGAGAAGGATAAGATCGCCGGAAAAATATATGAGCAGCCACTTCCCTTGCGCTTCTATTTTTTCGACGGTTCGTCCGACAACTCCCTGGTCGACATCCGCGCGGGAAAGATGTGGCAAAGCGGATTCGAAAGAAGTGATGGTTTGGCCTGCGAGCGCGACATTCAAGGTGCGCGCCGCGCGATAAATGGTGTCGCCTTCGGGCATCTCAAGCGGTTTCCTGGATGTCCGGGGCGTCGTCCTCTTCGGACTCCTCAGCGGTCTCGGCGGTGACAATGAGAGGCTTGGTGCGGCGCATTTGATACCCAAGAACGGTATTCACGAAGCGAGCATCTTCCAAGTAGGGAGCCAGAAAATGTTCGCGTGCTGGAGCATTATTGATTTCGCCTATCAAAAGACCTTGCCGGAGATTGAGACGCCGGATGGCCAGTTCCGCCAGTTTCTTGGCGAGTTCGCGCGCGAAAAGGTCGCGCTCGGGTTCAGACTCCGGAAGAAAAACACGCAAAGCGGGATTGCGGCGCCGCAAAAAAGCGGCGAGCTGTCCGTTTATCAAGATTACCGACGCGCCAGCCGTTCGCGCCATGGAATGATGAGTGAGCGGCTCATCGGATTCGCCTTCGATCTTTGGCCAAGGGATCAACGTCCCATAGGGATTGGCGGGATCAGTGGCGGCCAGACTCAACACTTCCGGAGTCGCCGGGTCGATTCTCAGGCTGCGCAACATATCCACCGCGGCAGGCATGGCGAATTGCGCTGCGCCCAGCCCGGCAACGAACATGCCTCGGCGGACCCAGCCACTGTCTTCCATGGTTTTTAGCGCCGGGTAAATGGTGTTATAGCCGCCAGGAATATTTTCTGCGATGGCCGTCTCGCGCATCACGATGCCGTGGCGCTGCAGAATTTGCTGCGAGATGTTGGCGCTCCATTGCGTGGGGGTCAGCGCTACGGTGATGCGTTGGCCGATCAGCGACCAGCGCCCATGCGCTTGTCCGGTGGTAGTCCGTGAGCGTAGACGCCGCAAATATCCGGGAGAACCTGGCCGCTCGTCATCAAAGATTTCGTGTTTACGTTTGCGATCGTCGGGCCGCACAAGTTTGCGAAGCGGATAGAGGGTATCGTTAGTGATTCTGCCGGCCCACACGAGCTGCCACAACGCCTCGACGGTATCGCCAGGGAAACCGCCACCGCAAGCGTTGTGAATTTCGGAAAAAAAGGATGCCCCTTGCCGGCCGAGAAATTCAGCGATTTTTTCCGCGCGCTCGGAGTGAGGATTCTGCTCGGGCATGGCTTGGCCCGCCGTCATTACGCCCGCTACGGTTGCGTTTTCGGGTAAACGCAAAAGGGGCAAAGATTCCGTCAGGTACAACGCAATTCGACCGTTGCGATCTCCAATTTGTTCAACGCCTATCCAAGTCACTTCCCCGGCGGCCATGAGGGTGTCGAGATTGCCGGGTTGATAGTCCGCGACACGCGCGGGCAAAATCTCGGTTTCCAACTCCGAAACCAGAAGCGCGGCACCCTGTAAGGCTTCGATGGTGTCGAGCAAAGCGTCCAGCCCACGACGTGGAACGGTAACTCCTTGCCATCGCGTCGAGAATCTGACGAATGTGGATTGCTCGACCGGCTCGATTTCGCGGCGTAAACGGGCGAGACTTTTTCTGCGGATTTGCCGCAATACTTCCGGATCGCACCATTCGCGGTGATGACCGTTGGGCCGAAACTCGCCTTCCAGCAATTTGCCTTGAGAATTTAATTGGGTCAGCACACCATCGACCGCGGGCATCTGCAACTGATAGCGCGTGGCTATGTCGGCGGTTGTGAATGGGCCGTGAGTGCGGGCGTAGCGGCGAATTATTTCGGTCAAGGGATCCGTCGGGGCTTGAAGAAAGGCCTCAGCGAGGCCGGGCGGCAGCGGGGTGCCCAATGCATCGCGGTAACGGCCGGCATATTCGGCGGGGATGGCGCGTGGTTCGCCGGCAATGCGCACTCGTACGGCGCGGCGTGCGTTGACCAATTTCGTGGCGGTAGCGGCAACTTCCGGGCTGGCGCTGCGGGCGGCAATTTCGGCGTCGGACAAATCACCAAGCTTCAACAACAAGTCGTGCAGGCCATCGGCGTGACGCGCCTGGTAATCCGGCTCCAGAGCCTGAAGCTTTGCTTCCACTTCATCCAACGCGGCCGGATCAAGCAGTTCGCGCAAATCTGTATCGCCGAGTAATTCTTCCAGCTGCGATTGATCGATGGACAGCGCCTGGGCGCGGCGCTCGGCCAGCGGCGCATCGCCTTCGTAAATGTAATTGGCGATGTAAGAAAAGAGCAGCGCGCCCGCGAACGGGGAAGGCTTGTCAGACTCCACGCGCGTCAAGCGAATTTCACCACGCTGAATCTTGCTGAGAATTCCGGCAGCCGCAGGCAAATCAAATACGTCGCGGATGCATTCACGGTACGTTTCCAGAATTATGGGAAAAGAAGAAAAGCGCGAAGCCACGGCCAATAAATCGGCGGCACGCTTGCGTTGTTGCCACAACGGAGCGCGCATACCGGGCCGACGCTTTGGCAAAAGCAGGGCGCGAGACGCTGCTTCTCTAAATTTGGCGGCGAATAAAGAAGTGGAGCCCAGTTGGCGCAAGACCAATTCCTTAAATTCCGCAGGAGACAACACAAAATCTTCGATTTCTACGGCAGCGTCACTGTCCGGGAGTCGTAAGACAAAACCGTCATCGGACCACATGGATTCAACTTCGATGCCGCGCTCAGCGCGCAATTTGGCGGTCACGGCCATGCACCACGGGGCATGCACACGGCTGCCAAAAGGAGTCAAGACGCATATACGACGATCGCCAAGTTCATCGCGGCAAATTTCCACGACCACATCCTCGTCGCTGGGCACGCGTTGCGTAGCCGCAACTTGATCTTGCAGATAGCGAAGAAGATTTTCTGCGGCATTAACATCCAGGCTATGTTCTTCAACGAGTTTCGAAAATGCGACGGAGCGGGGCACGGCGAGCAGTTCGCGAGTCATGCGTCCAATTTTTTCGCCGAATTCGGCTGGCCGACCAGCGGTGTCGCCATGCCAGAAGGGCATTTTCCCTGGCTCGCCCGGCGCGGGAGAAACGAGTACGCGATCGTGAGAAATATTTTCGATGCGCCAGGTGGAGGCCCCGAGAATAATGGTGTCGCCGGCCCTGCTTTCGAAAACCATTTCTTCGTCAAGTTCGCCGACGCGCGCGCCTTTGGTGGCGCCAGCGAGAAATACTCCGTACAAGCCACGGTCTGGAATGGTGCCGCCGTTGATGATGGAAACTTGGCGCGCGCCCTGCCGCGTGGTTAATTTATTGGCGAGGCGATCCCAGGTGAGCCTCGGCCGCAGTTCCGCGAATTCATCCGAGGGATAGCGCCCCGAAAGCATATCAAGCACGCCCTCGAAGGTTCCCAAAGTTAAGCCCGCATAGGGGGCGGCGGACTGCACGACCTTAAAAATATCAGCGAAATCCCAGGGCTCCATCGAGACCATGGCAACAATTTGCTGCGCGAGCACGTCGAGCGCATTGCGCGGGTAGTGCACGGACTCGACATTGCCGTCATACATGGCGCGGGTGATGGCCGCGCAGGCGACCAGGTCGGCGCGATACTTGGGATAAATGATGGCGGAGCTGACCGCACCGACGTGATGGCTGGCACGCCCGACTCTTTGCATGCCGCTGGCGACCGAGGAAGGTGATTCGATCTGCACCACCAGATCGATTGCGCCCATGTCGATGCCCAATTCGAGAGAAGACGTAGCGACCAAGCCGCGCAAAGTTCCAAGTTTCAAGCGATCTTCAATTTCTTTGCGTTGCGCCACGGCCACGCTGCCGTGATGGGCGCGCACCAGAATTTCACCGGCCAATTCATTTACCGCGGCGGAGATTCTTTCTGCGAGGCGCCGGCTATTCACAAAAATCAGCGTGGAACGATGAGAGCGCACCAATTCGAGCAGCTTCGGATGGATAGCACTCCAGATGGAAGGCCGCGTCGGGCCCTGTGACGCCGGTCCACTGGGCAAACGCTGGACTTCATCGAGGCGCGTCATATCCTCGACGGGAATTTCCACGCGCAGATCAAGACGCTTCGGTTCGCTGGCGTCAATTATCGTGACGGGACGATAGACCACCGCGGGACTGTCGCTCTCCTGTTCCGGCAGAATTGCCGACCCATCAGCGGCGGTAATGGAGGCTGATTCTTTGGTACGACCCGTGTCGACGCCCCCTAAATAGCGAGCTACTTCTTCCAAGGGACGCTGCGTGGCGGAAAGACCGATCCTTTGTAATCGCCGCCCGCACAAATGCTCCAGTCGCTCCGTCGACAACGCCAGATGCGAACCGCGCTTGCCGGGCACCAGTGCATGAATCTCATCGATGACCACCGTCTCAACGGAGCGCAGCGATTCGCGCGCATTGGAAGTCAGCAACAGGTAAAGAGATTCGGGTGTGGTGATGAGGATGTCCGCGGGATGACGCAGGAAACGTGCGCGTTCGGCTGGCGGGGTGTCACCGGTTCGAATGGCAACCTGTGGCTCATGAAATTCAATTCCCATGCGCTTGGCCGCCTGTGCAATACCAACCAAGGGCGCCCGCAAGTTGCGCTCCACGTCGACTGCCAACGCTTTGATGGGCGAAATGTACAGAACGCGGCAACGCTGCTGCTTCTCCGGAACCGGCGAGAACATCAGCCGATTGATGCACCAGAGAAAGGCCGCTAGAGTCTTGCCTGTTCCGGTGGGGGCGAGAATTAAGGTGGATTGACCGCGGGCGATGGCCGGCCAGCCCTGCAGTTGCGGCCTAGTCGGTGCTGCGAAAACGGCTTCGAACCACTCGCGAACCGGGGGCGCAAACAGAGCTGCATCGAGCTTCGCTGAAGCGTTCGATGAGAGATTGTCAGGATCGGACATAACCAGGTCCTTATTTAGATGCGGGAATTAACGAAATTGTTGGGAAAGTAGGCGAGGCCCTTAGGCGGCGTTTGCTTTGAGTTTGTTCAACAAAGTGATCGCCATGTCCAGTTCCGTGCCAACTAAAATGATTATGATGGCCACGTAAATCCAGGTCATCAAAATCACGAATCCCGCCAATACGGTGTACACCTGAGGAACGGTGGGGCTATAAAGCAAGAAAAGATTGAAACCCACTGATGCAAGCAGGATCCCGGTTACCGAAAAAATGTTACCGATGGTAAACCATCGCCAAGGCCGCTTCACGTCAGGAAGAAAATGATTGATCAAAGTGAGCCCCACGAACATGAGGAATACCGTGCCTATCCACCACGCGATGACGCTCCACCGAAAATGGATGGTACCCACGAATTTGAGTTGGCTATATATCTCACTGGTGGCCCAGTGGCCGAGGGTCCAAAGTCCGAAAGCAACGAGGCAGAATAAAGAGGCAATGAGCGTGGTTACGGTGGCGATGGCGCGTCTCTTCCAGTAGCTACGCGTATCCCTTCCGCAGCAGGCAATACTTAAAGCTTCCATCAGGCTCATAAATCCTGACGACGCGCTCCACACCGATACCAACAATCCGAAGGAAAGATATCCAGTGTACCCGCGCGTAAGGTCCAGAATGGTGGCAAAAACCGCTTGCCTGGAACGATTAGGAAAATAATCGGTGATCCATTGTGCGAACGATTGCCATAACGTTGTGGACGGCAGCCAGCCAACAATCGCGGCAAGAACAATCAGGAAAGGCACAAGCGACAGAACAAAGTAAAACGAGACTTGAGCCGCCAAGTCCACGATGTCGTCTTCCATCACCCGCGAAAAGGTCAGTTCGATAACTTCGGATATGCCGCGCCGTAACGAGGTGCTGCGCCTGAAAAAACGGTACCAGCGATGACCCGCGGACCGCTTACCGATTACCGGCGCTCCAGGCTGGAGTTCGGCCGAATGCAATCGACGGCTTGGACTAGAGTGTCGCATCTGTTGAAAGGATCGCTGATGCGGTGTTGCGCACACGAAGAGATATAATCGCCAAAATAGATGATAATGCAGAAGAAGGGGTAAAAACTCAGGAATCCGACAGAGCCCTCCCGACGGCATTTAGGGGTTGTCATCGAAAATCGATTACAGGTATACTCCTGATGCTTTATCTGACGGTCCCCGGCAGTGTAGTGAACGAAGCGCCTCTCCCCAGCAGGCGTAGTAATACCAAACAAACTTTATAAGAATTTCAAAACTCGAGCATCCTCCTGCCCGGCCGCTCGTTCTATCCTGGAGAATCAGATGAAGCACCCTGCGATGTCCCCGTTCGCAATTTGTTCCTTTGCGAGGGGTTCAGCGAAAAATTTTCCTGGCGCGAGATTTGATCTCTTGAAATCCACAATTGCCTGGCGAATGCGGTTTGCCATGATGCTCCCGGTGTTGTTGTTTTTGGTGCTCGGGGCCCAGGCACAAACCAACGTAGTAACCCAGCACAATGATAATTCCCGCACTGGACAGAACAACAACGAAACGACCCTCACTCCCTCCAATGTGAATAGCAACACGTTTGGAAAGCTGTTTTCCTATCAGATTGACGGTCAGGCTTATGCCCAGCCACTTTACGTGGCGGGCGTGACGATGGGCTCAGGCTCTGTGCAAGCGGGCACCACGCACAATGTGGTGTTTGTTGCTACCCAGCACGATAGCGTTTACGCCTTCGACGCAGACAGCAACGGCGGCTCCAACGCTTCACCACTTTGGAAAATTACCCTGCTGGATTCAGCGCATGGAGCGGGATACGGAGCCACTACAGTGCCTAGCGGTGATGTGGGCACCGATGACATCAATCCGGAAATTGGGATCACGGCTACCCCGGTGATCGATACGAATTCGAATACCATTTATGTAGTCGGCAAGACCATAGAAAGCGGCAATTATTATCAGCGCCTTCATGCTTTGGACATCACCACCGGCGCGGAAAAATCTGGCTCCCCCGTTACTCTCTCCGCGCAAGTGAATGGAAATGGTAACGGCAGTTCAGGTGGTGTGTTGCGCTGGGACCCCAAGTTGGAAAATAACCGTCCCGGGCTGCTGTTGCTCAACGGTACGGTGTACATCGCTTTTGCTTCTCATGGCGACCAAGGACCTTTTCATGGCTGGATCCTGGCCTACAACGCAGCAACCTTACAGCAGACGAGCGTTTTTTGCCCAACTGCGAACGGAGCAGCCTCTGGTATCTGGATGTCGGGCGCGGGCTTGGCTGCGGACACCATTAATTCGGGACGCCTGTTCGTGGCTACCGGCAACGGAGCGTTCAACGCAACAGCGCCGTACAACAACAGCATGAGCTATGGCGATGACCTGATTCGCCTTGAGACCAGCACTGGCGCGATGATGGTTAGCGATCAATTTACCGCATTCAACCAAAATTACCTCAGTAACAACGATCTAGATCTGGGCTCCGGCGGCGTGATGTTGCTTCCTGACCAATCCTCTGGTGGCCACACGCATCTCATGGTGCAGGCGAGCAAGGAGGGTCGAATCTACCTCGTAGACCGAGATAATCTCGGCGGATACAACTCCAGCGCGGACAATATCGTTCAGGAAATTGTTGGTCAGATCGGCGGAGTCTGGGGTTCTCCTGCCTATTGGAACGGACATATATACTTTTGGGGTAGTAACGACAGCTTGAAGTCGTTTCCGTTTGCCAACGGCAGCATTGGAAACATCACGGCCGAGTCCTCAGAAAATGGCGGCTACCCGGGCCCAACGCCATCGATTTCCTCAAATGGCAGCAGCAATGGAATTGTTTGGGATGTCTTGAGCAGCGCGTATACCTCTGGTGGCTCAGCGGTGCTTCTCGCGCACGACGCGACTAACGTCTCCAATACCTTGTACAGCAGCAACCAAAATTCCAGCCGCGATTATCCCGGCGGGGCTGTCAAGTTTGCCGTGCCCACGGTTACTAATGGAAAAGTGTATGTCGGCACTTCTAACTATTTGAGTGTTTATGGGCTGTTGGGCGCAGCGCCGCTAGCTTCCGCCCCGGTGTCAAATCCTGGAGGTGAGAATTTCAGCGGGTCAGTTTCCGTGACGATCACGGACAATACTCCAGGCGCATCCATTTTCTACACCACGAATGGCAGCACGCCTACCACCTCATCCACGAAATACAGTGGACCCATCAACGTTACGGCAACCGAAACTATCAAGGCCATCGCCAGCGCCTCGGGATACCAGCCCAGCGCAGTCGTGTCCGAGACTTATAATCTGCAATCCCAGTCGGGCGGTGGCGGTTCATCGACGATCAGCTTTGGCAGCGGCTTCGGCTCAGCACAAAACTCGCTCAGGTTTAATGGAAGCGCCGGCTTAAGTAATGGCCTGTTGCAATTAACGAATGGCGGGTCGAATGAAGCGGGAAGTGCGTGGTTCAATACGGCGGTTAACATCGCTCAATTCACAAATGATTTTGCGTTCCAATTGGTGAATCCCAATGCCGACGGCATTACCTTCACGATTCAAAATGCTGGTTTAGCCGCGCTAGGTGGCATGGGGGGTAACTTAGGCTACGCAGGCATAGCCAACAGCGTCGCGGTGAAATTCGATTTGTATAACAACAGCGGGGAGGGGAGTAATTCCACTGGCCTATATCAAAACGGCGCGGTGCCGGCCATGCCAGCCAGTGATCTGTCGAGCTCGGGGATTAACTTGCACAGCGGAGATAAGCTCTCCGTGCACATGACCTATAACGGCTCCACTCTTGCTATGACCGTCACCGACGGGACGACCGGCGCTGTGCACAATAACAGTTGGTCGATCAACATTGCGCAGGTCATCGGAAGCAACACGGCCTACTTGGGATTCACCGGCGGGACCGGTGGGTTAACGGCCACACAAAACATTCAGACCTGGACCTTAGTGAGCGGCACGCAGCAGCAACCGACGGCGACTGCTCCGATCTTCTCGCCTGCTATAGGCAGCTATACTACAGCCCAGTCGGTAACTCTCTCGACGCCCACTCCTGGCGCCTCGATCCATTACACGACGGACGGTTCCACGTCCACGGCTTCGTCAACACTTTACTCGAAAGCGATTACGGTCAGTGTTACTGAGACGATCAAGGCCCTCGCAGTGGCCAGCGGTTACTCGAATAGTTCAATCTCCGCCGGTACTTACACCATTAGCTCTCCTAGCTCGGGCGGTGGAGGCGGAGGAGTGGGTTTGGGAGGCGGCTTTACCGCGGGAGCGATGGCGCTCAACGGTAGCGCGGCATTGAACGGAACCAGACTGCGTCTGACGGATGGCGGTGGAAGTGAAGCCGCAGCAGCTTGGTACAACTCGCCGGTAAACATCCAACAATTCACGACTAGTTTCAGTTTCCAAGTTTCGCCGGGCAGTAACCCGACAGCGGATGGCTTTACGTTCGCAATTCAGGGCAACAATACCGCTGCTTTAGGTGCCCTTGGCGGCGCCCTGGGGTACGCGGGCGGCGCTCTATCGCAGAAAAGCGTAGCTATCAAGTTCGACCTTTTCGACAATGCGGGCGAAGGAGTGAATTCGACCGGGTTGTATACCAATGGTGCGTCTCCCACCACGCCATCGGTCGATCTGAGCGGCAGCGGCATCGATCTACACAGTGGCGATGTCATGAATGTCCAGATCAGCTATGACGGAACGAATCTGTCCATGACCATCACCGATCCCACTGCAAACGCTACCTTCACACACGCGTGGCCGGTGAGTATCTCGTCGCTGGTCGGCGCAAATACTGCGTTTGCCGGGTTTACAGCCGGAACTGGTGGTTTAACCGCGATCCAAGACATCATCAACTGGACGTTCACGCCTGGAACCAGCGTGCCAGTTCCGCCGCCTGGCGGCGGTGGCAGTACAACCGCAATCAATTTTGCATCCGGATTCACGGCCAGCGGAATGCAATTCAATGGGAATGCCGTTTTAGTCGGCAACCGTCTCCAGCTGAGCGACACTTCTACGACCTTTGAAGACAGCAGTGCATTCTGGAATCAAAAGGTAAGCGTTCAAGGTTTCACGAATGATTTCACGTTTCAAATAGCGAATCCCGGCGCCGACGGGATCACCTTCGCCATTCAAGGGTCATCACCAACTGCTCTAGGTGTGGTCGGGGGAAGCCTGGGATACGGAGGGATGTCCAATAGCGTTGCCGTGAAATTTGATATTTATGACAACGCGGGTGAAGGGAACAATTCGACAGGCCTCTATGTTAATGGAGCGGTCCCGACCGTTCCGGCAACCACGATAGGAGGGGGAGTTAATCTTCAATCTGGCGACGTCATGGCGGTGCATATGACTTACGACGGCACCACGTTGACGATGACGATCACCGATACTTCGAACCCGTCGCAGACGTTTACCACGAGTTGGCCGGTCAACATTCCCGCCACGGTAGGGTCGACCGCCTACGCGGGCTTCACCGGTGCTACCGGAGGTTTGACATCCACGGAACAGATATTGACGTGGTCATACAGTACAGGCACCTCTGCTAACGCGCTGGTAGTGTCAACAGCGAATCTGGCAGCCGCCGCAACTACATCCGGCCCAGCCGTTCAAGTATTCAGCTACCAGAACTTCCCCGACGTTTTGGGCACCATGTTCTATTCCACCAGTGTGGGAGATAACGTGACCTTTATGGTCAACGTTCCTGCGGCCGGGACGTATGACGTGAAAATTTCCTACAAGCAGTATCAGCCTCGTGGCATCGTGCAAACAGCGATCAACAATGTCAGCGTTGCCCCCCCCATTGACCAATTCATCTCCAACGGTGATGCCTACGCCGTCACGGATCTGGGAGCTGTTAATTTTCCGAGCGCCGGAAGCTATCCATTTACATTTACGGTGGTTGGAAAGAACCCCGGCAGTACAGCTTACAGCCTGGCGTTCGACGACATTATTCTGACTAAACAATAATCAGTGATTAGGGATTTGTACTCAAAAAAAGGGATGCCGCGGTTGGCTAACAGAGGCGCCCCTTTTTTTATCCAATTAGATCTTCCGTTTCTACACTTCGGTGTCTTGAGCACCTGGTCATTAACCTGGGGGCCATCGCATGCTTCTTCCGCCCAATAAATGAAGATGCAGGTGCAGCACTGACTGGCCCGCGTTCTGGCCGGTATTGATTACGGTGCGAAAACCTTGCTGCAAATCTCTTTGCCGGGCCAGCTTCGCCGCCACCGTTTGCAAGTGACCCAGCATTAATTCATCCTGGTCAGTCGCATCTTCCAGGGAGACGATGTGTTTACGCGGGCAAATCAGCAAGTGCGTGGGCGCTTGCGGACCAATATCTTCAAAAGCGAAAACGTCAGGGTCTTCGTAAACAATTTTTGCGGGGATTTGTTTCGCTGCGATTTTGCAGAAAAGACAGTCGGCGCTCATTGATTTTCTCCCGCCTCCGAAAAGGTATCATCGAGCCGAATGACCATGGGCGTAACTCCTTCGCGTGAGCGCAGGCGCTCGCCGAATTCCTTGGCGGCTTCTTCGCCGGATACCTTGCCCACGTGCACGCGGTAAAAAGCGCCGCTGCTGGTGTCGTAGCGTTTAACAAAAGTGGGAGAGTACGTGGCGCTCATACGCTCTCTTAATCGCTCGGCATTGGCGCGCTCGCGAAACGATCCCACCTGAATTGTAAAAAATCCCGCCTCGGGATTTATGCCTGTCGATAAAACTTCCAGGCGCACCGGCACGACTCCCGGGCCGATAGAATCTATCTCGCGTGCTGCCGCATAAGAAAGATCGATGATGCGGTTATTCACGAAAGGACCTCTGTCAGTGATGCGCACCACGCTGGATTTTCCATTTTTCTCGTTGGTGACCCGCACCATGGTTTCGAACGGCAGCGTGCGATGAGCGGCGGTGAGTTTGTTCATGTCATAGATTTCGCCGTTTGACGCTTGCCGTCCGTGGAAGGGCACGCCGTACCACGACGCTTCGCCTTTTTCCTCGTAGCCTGCGGGCACTGGAATGGCGGCGGTGTCCCTGCGGTGCTTTGCAGCGGCACCGGAACGCGCCGGGCTAGGCGGAGTCGAGGTTTTTGCGGATTCCGACGTGGTTTCAGATGTTGAGGACGGTTCAGTCGACGGCTGGCTAGCCGCTAGCGGTTTACGCGAGGCACATCCTGAGACCATGGACAGAACAGAGCCTACCAAAATTATTAAGAGTACGAATTTGAAGGAGTCAACTTTTGGACTGGGCCGCGTGCTAGGGAGTATTTGGGAATTGCGTCGTTGGCCGAATTGCTGTCGCGCTATCGCTGCGTTCACTGGCGGCCCATGGTTGCGTGCATTGCTCCTTCGTTGCTAATGAGCGTTTTTCGTCGACTCCGTCTCGCGAGCGGAATTGCGCGCTTCGAGCTTCTTCGCGGCATCAGTCAGCAACTCCGAAACCTCGCGAAGGAATCGTGCAGTGCGTTTCTCGGTGCCGGGCGCAACTTCTTCTTCCACATATTTGCGCAACCGCGCCAGTTCTTTGTCGAGCCGCTGCCCAATTTCCTCAAATTTGTCCATGTTTTGCCCTCTTACCGTGACCGAGCCTTCGCAAGTCAGACAACTTCGCCGACTTCGGTATTATAGGAACGCGGTGTGCGGGTCGCAAGGAGGAGAATTGGCGCTTCCCTATCAGTGGCAGATGCGCGTGAATCGCTGGCGAAGCGCGATGAGCGGATTTTTTGGAGGGGGCGGCGATCAACAGCCGCGGCCCAAAATTTGTCCCGCCTGCGGAACGCTGGTGGGCATCAACGCGACGCGTTGTCATCAGTGCGGCACCAGCCTTAATTTTTCGATGGCGGCTATAAATCGGCGTTTCTCCGGATTTTTTGGAGGGACACGGGCGCCGGCCACGACGGCACTGCTGATCGCCAACATTCTGATTTTTGGTATTAGCGTGGTTCTCACATTACAGGGTGGCCAGGGCGGCGGCTTGCGGATTCTCTTTGGTCTCGATGGAGAAGTTCTTTACCGGCTTGGCGCCTTGTGGGCACCAGCCATTGTGCATGGCGAGCCGTATCGCCTGGTAACTGCCATGTTTCTTCATGGCGGTTTAATTCACATCGGTTTCAACATGATGGTGCTGATGGATATTGGGCCGGTAGTGGAGGAGGTGTATGGCTCGGCACGATTTTTGTTTCTTTACACCGCAGCCGGAATTGCCGGGTACGTACTGAGCGCATTTACTCCATTCAGGCCTCACCCCGCGTTGGGCGTCGGCGCCAGCGGCGCGATATTGGGACTGATCGGAGTGATGATTGCGATTACCACTCGCCGCGGCGGATCGTCCATGCAAGCGCTGCGTTCACGGCTCATTTCCTGGGTGGTTTCGATCTTCGTCTTCGGCTTTATCATGTCCGGCATCGATAATTGGGCGCACTTCGGCGGATTAGCAGCGGGCTTTTTGCTTGGAAAAGTGTTTGCCGATCGTGAACCCATGAATCCCACCGAATTGAAACGTGCTCATGCGCTAGGTTGGAGCGCAGCTATTGTGCTGCTGGCCAGCTTTGCATTCATGATCCTGCATTTCCGCGATCCCTTGCGGTGAACTTTCCCCGGCCACGGTTTAACCACACAACACGCCAGCTCGACTCAGCTGATTCCAACATTGCGAAATGCGCTACTCTCAGTAGCGCTGGCGTGCATTCAACACCGCCGTCGGGCCAAAGCAAATTCAACTATGGATCTGCATTCCATCATTGTCGTGAGCCTGCACTCTCCAAAGGAGAAATTTTGGGGCGAATTGTTGGTCCTCAATCAGGCGGGCATTACTGTGCGTGGCATTGACCTCAACTCGTTCGACCACTTTGTGCGCGCCATCAACGAACCCGATGGCGAGCGTGTGGGATTCCCCACCATTTTCTTTCCCATGAATCGCGTGGAGCGCATTTCTCTGGACGAATCTGCTGGCTCCATTCCTTCCATGGCGGAACTTTTTCAACGCAAAATAGGCCGCTCACTCAGTGAGTATCTCGCGCAATTTGCGTGAACTGCGTTATCCTCATCGGCAATGCAAGGCCCCATCTGGACAGTACCTAATCAAATCACCCTGTTGCGGCTGGGCTTCCTGCCGTTTTTCCTGATTCTCATTTCTTACGAACAGTACCGGTGGGCGCTTCTGGTGTTGGTGGCCGCGGGACTTTCCGACGGCATCGACGGACTATTGGCGCGCAAACTGAATCAGCGTTCACCGCTGGGCGCGTATCTGGATCCCATCGCGGACAAGTTGTTGCTCTCTTCTTCTTTCATCATTCTGGCGTTCAAACAGAAACTGGCGTGGTGGCTGACCATCATCGTGCTCAGCCGCGATGTGCTGATACTGATGGTCGCTGTGGTAATTCTCCTCATCTCCGGCTACCGCCCCTTTCCGCCTAGCATTTATGGAAAGCTGACTACCGCTTTGCAAATTCTTCTGGTGTTCATGGTGGTTTTGTCAGCGGCGTATCCGCATCCCACATTTACGCCGGTAAATCACTTTCTGATTTATGCGGTGACGGGCCTAACGGTATTTTCCGCTTTTCATTATTCGTTCACTACTTCGAGGCGGCTTAGCTCTTCCTAAGAGCCTGGCTTCAAGCGGGAATCAAATAGAAAATCAAACAGGCATTGTTCGCGGGCCACCGGGAGGCAGCAAGAGTCTTGGTTCCGTGAGTGATTGAACTTCTTCAACGGTAACCTCAGGCGCGAACTCTCGAAGCACCAAGCCTTCCGGTGTCACATCGATTAGTGCTAGTTCCGTGACGATGTGATCTACCACTTCCACGCCGGTAAGAGGCAGCGTGCACTTTTTTAGAATTTTTGGGCGCTTGTCGCGCGTGGCGTGTTCCATGGCGATGAAAACCCGCTTCGCGCCGGCGACCAGATCCATCGCGCCGCCCATGCCTTTAAGCATTTTTCCTGGAATGGCCCAGTTCGCGAGCGTCCCTTTTTCATCCACCTGCAGCGCGCCCAAAACCGTAAGATCGACATGTCCGCCCCGGATCATCGCGAACGAATCCGCTGAGGAAAAATAACAAGTGCCTGGTAGTTCGGTGACGGTTTCCTTGCCGGCATTAATTAAATCTGGATCGACTTGAGATTCCAACGGGTACGGCCCGACACCTAGCATGCCGTTTTCGGATTGCAAAACCACTTCCATACCTTGCGGCACATAGTTCGCTACGGCGGTCGGCATACCGATGCCGAGATTTACGTAAAAGCCGTCGCGCAGTTCGAGCGCGATGCGCCGCGCAATGCGTTCACGTTTTTGTTCTTCGGTTAGAACCATGTACGCCTTTCACTTCCGCGGCCCAGAGTGCCGAACTATTCTTTTCTGGTGCAGCGCTTCTCAATTCGCTTTTCGTACGCTGTTCCCTGAAAAATAGCATTCACAAAAATTCCCGGCGTGTGAATGGAGTCCGGATCCAGTTGACCGAGATCCACTAGCTGTTCCACCTCTGCGATCACGTAGTCGGCGGCGGTGGCCATCAGCGGGTTAAAATTTCGCGCGGCTTTGCGGTAAACGAGATTTCCCCAGCGGTCGCCTTTCCACGCTTTCACAAATGCGAACTGGCCGCGCAATCCGCGTTCCATCACGTATTGCCGCCCGTCAAATTCGCGGGTTTCTTTTCCCTCGGCAACCATCGTGCCCACTCCAGTGGGCGTAAAGAAAGCGGGTATCCCGGCGCCGCCGGCGCGCAAACGTTCCGCCAAGGTACCCTGAGGATTCAGTTCCACTTCCAGTTCTCCGCTGAGCACCTGCTGTTCGAACAATTTATTTTCGCCGACATAGGTGGAGATCATTTTTTTGACTTGCCGGCTTTGCAGCAGAATTCCGATGCCAAAATCATCGATGCCCGCGTTGTTGCTGACGATGGTGAGGCTTTTTGTGCCCTTACGGCGCACGGCGGCAATCAAATTCTCTGGAATCCCGCACAAACCGAATCCGCCCATCAATATGGTTGCGCCATCGGTCAACTTTTCGATAGCCGCATCAGCTGAAGAAATACGCTTGTCCATGAATGCTCTCGCGAACAGAGCTTAGTGTAATGCAAGCCGTCGGGCTGTTGACAGGACCATACGCTGAGTTTCCGCGGTTAAAAACTGCGCAGCAGTTTGTACAATTCATTTGCGGCGTCGAAGTCGGCTTCCAGTTCGCGGGAAGCGAGCTTGTCGCGCAACTCGTCCAGCCGGCGAGCAAACAAATCGAGCCCGGCGGAAAGAACTTCCCTGTTGGTCAGCACAATGTCCCGCCAGGTGCTGTAGGGACTGCCAGCAAGGCGTAACGTGTCGCGCAGGCCGGGACCGGCGAGCGCGATAGGCAAGCCATTTTCATCCAGATGATCGTAGAGAAACGAAGCCAATGCAACTGCGGCGAGTTGCGGAAGATGCGATGCGAGGCCCACGGCGTAATCGTGCTGTTGCGCTCCCAGCCAAAGCGGTCGCGCGCCAATTTTGCCGATGATCTTCAGGAAAGCAACCACACGTGGATCGTCTTTGGATATACGCACCGGCACAGGACGCGTAGGCGATTGGTCCGGCTCTCCTTCCAAGCGCGACTCGGGCGCAACTTTGTCATGCATATCGTCATGCATATCGGATGAAGACTCGCCGATAAGCGCGTAAGTGGTGTCGCGAAATAAATTCGCGTCAGCATTCGCAATTCCCGACAATTCCTTCCCCGCCATCGGGTGGCCGCCAAGAAAAAGCTTCTCACCACTTTCCGAGAATAATTCCTCCGCCGCACGCACAATTCGCACCTTGGTGCTGCAAGCATCGGTGATCAGGGCGGGCTGCGGACTGTGCCGCGCAATCTCCGGCAGAATATCCAGCGTAGTGCTGATCGGCAGCGCCACGTAAATCAGGTCGGCACTGTGTATGGCGGGCTTCAGTTCACCAGAAAAAATCTCGTCCGCCGCGCCCAGATCTTTTGCGCGTGCCACGGTGTCCCGGCGATCCCATGCAGTAATGTGAATTCCTTCCGTATATTTGCGAAGCGCCAACGCGAAAGAACCGCCGATCAAGCCGGTGCCAAGGATGCTGACGCGATTAATGAGGTGTGCTGGCGACATGAATCAGGCTATGAATTGGACCACGGTCAAGCTACGCGCCGCCCAATAGCCGGCGCGATGATGCGCAACTCGCCCATCAATTGCTCAAACTGCCCGGGATCGAGCGACTGCGCTCCATCCGACAGGGCGTGATCGGGATCGTTGTGCACTTCAATCAACAAACCGTCGGCTCCCGCGGCCACTGCTGCTCGTGCCATGGGTGCAACTTTGTCTCGACGCCCGGTGCCGTGGGAGGGGTCGCCGATCATGGGCAGATGCGACAACTTCTTGATCACCGGAATGGCCGCGATGTCAAAAGTATTGCGCGTGTAAGTTTCAAAAGTGCGGATGCCCCGCTCACATAGAATGACGTCCGGATTTCCGCCTGCAAGAATATACTCAGCACTTAGTAACAGCTCTTCCATGGTCGCGGACATTCCGCGCTTTAGCAGGATGGGCTTGCGCACTTCACCCAAGGCACGCAGCAGATGATAGTTCTGCATATTGCGCGCGCCGACCTGCAGAATATCCACGTAGCCGATCATCATTTGAATCTGCGAAGCGTCCATGACTTCGCTCACGCTAAAGAGGCCGAATTTTTCGGCGGCCTCACGCATAAATTCCAGGCCCTTTTCGCCCATGCCCTGAAACGCGTAGGGAGATGTGCGGGGCTTAAATGCCCCGGCGCGTAAAATTTTGGCTCCAGACTTCGCCACGCTTTCCGCAATAATGTGAATTTGTTCGCGCGATTCCACGGAGCACGGCCCCGCCGCGACGACCACTTCATTGCCGCCGATGGTCACACCGCGGCCTAGATTGATAATCGTTCCTTGCGGATTAAATTGGCGACTGGCCAGCTTGAATGGCTGCGTGATGCGCATGACTTCGCGTACGCCATCGAGTAATTCGAAATCACGGTGATCGAAATCGCGGTGCACGCCAACGGCGCCGAGCACAGTGTGCGATTCTCCGGTGGAGCGATGCACGTTAAATCCGCTTCCGACCAGCCGGTCAATCACATGTTGAATCTGGGCGTCTGTAGCGCCCTCTTGCATGACGATCACCATGAGCGCGTTTTATTCCCTTCTTCCATTTGCATTTGTCCCGTGTCGGTTTCTAATGCCTAATTATTCTTTAGAACTCTTCGCTTCCGGCTCCATGGCCGCGCGTTCCGCCGTTCGTGCTTCATCGATAATGCGTTCGAACAGACGCCGAATAGCGCTATTCGTTAGCGGGCCGGGATTCGATTGCTCGGCGTTTTGCAATACTTCTTTCTCCCGCTCCGGCTGATACAGCGGCAAATTTGCCGCGTGCTTCAGTTTGCCGATTTCCAGCGCACAGCGCGAACGCTCATTCAACAATTCCACCAACTTGCGGTCGATCTCATCGATACGTCTTCGCCAGTCCTGAAGATTCATGGCGCCGCCTCGCGCTTGGAAAGGCCGTGGCGAGCCGCATCCTTCAGGATACGGATCCGCTCGCGCAGAGCCTTTGCGGCCTGTTGAGGTGTTTTTGCGTGTTCAATTTCAGCAACCAACGAAGAGCCCACCACCGCAGCGTCCGCTAGCCCGCCCAGCAAAGTTACATGCCCCGGAAGCGAAATCCCGAAACCTACAGCGATAGGCAGCCTCGTAAAATTTCGCACTCTTCGTAACAACGCCGGCAAATCATCGGGCAACGTATCTTTCGCTCCAGTGACGCCAGTGCGCGACACCAGATACAGGAAGCCACTCGAGCAGGCGGCAATACTTGCCAGCCGCTCGTCTGTGGAGGTCGGCGCGCACAGAAAAATTGTATCCAAATGATGCGCCGCGAGGATGCGCCGGTATTCCACGGATTCTTCCGGCGAAAGATCCGTGGCCAGCACGCCATCAACTCCCGCATCGGAAGCTGCGGCGGCAAACGTTTCCAGCCCCATTTGCAAAATTGGATTGTAATAGCTAAAGAGCACCAGCGGAATTTGCGAAGACTTCCGAATGCGGCTCACCAGTTCCAAAATTTTTGGCAAGGTGACGCCGGATTTCAAGGCGCGTTCCGAGGCGCGTTGAATCGTAGGGCCATCCGCCAGCGGATCGCTGAACGGCACTCCGAGCTCGATGACGTCTGTGCCAGCGTCTTCCAACGCCAGCACAAATTCCAGCGTGGCATCCAGCGAAGGATCGCCTGCAGTGATGTACGCGACGATGCCCATCTCGCCGGCCGCACGGAGCGTGGCAAAACACTTTTCAATACGGTTTAGTTGCGCGGCAGGAATGCTCATTATTATCGGGAAAGCTTAGAGCAGGCGCGAGTAAGTGTCCATGTCCTTGTCGCCTCGCCCGGATAGATTGAGGATGACGAGATCGTTTTTATGTAACGACGGAAGGCGTTCTATCAGGCCTGCCAGAGCATGCGCGGATTCCAGCGCGGGAATAATTCCTTCGCTGCGGCACAGCAATCGCGCGGCGTCCAGCGCGGCATTGTCTGACATCGCAAAATACTCGGCGCGTTTTTCATCCGCCAGCCACGCGTGCTCCGGACCGATTGCCGGGTAATCAAGCCCGGCGGAAATAGAATGCGTGGCGGAAATTTGTCCATCTTCGTTTTGCAGCACGTAGGTGTAGGTGCCGTGAAGAACGCCCGGACGCGCCCCGGTAAACCCTTGCGCCGCGCCTAACCTCGCTGCGTGCTCGCCCGAACCGGTGCCGCGGCCACCGGCCTCAATACCAATCATGTTCACTTCCTTATCACGCAGGAAATGATAGAAGAGTCCAATCGCATTCGAACCGCCACCCACGCAGGCAAACAAATGTGTCGGTAGACGCTTTTCCGCGGCGAGGATTTGCTCGCGTGCTTCGCGGCCGATGACCGACTGAAAATCGCGCACCATCGTGGGATACGGATGCGCACCAAGCACAGAGCCCAGAAGATAATGCGTGCTTCGCACATTGGTAACCCAATCGCGCATCGCTTCGTTGATGGCATCTTTCAAAGTACGGCTGCCGGACTCCACGCCAACAACCTTCGCGCCCAGGATGCGCATGCGCGAAACGTTGGGCGACTGCCGCGCCATGTCATCGGTGCCCATGTACACGGTGCATTCGAGACCAAGCTGCGCGGCCACCGTCGCGGACGCTACGCCGTGTTGCCCCGCGCCCGTTTCGGCCACGATGCGGGGCTTGCCCATTTTTACGGCCAGCAATCCCTGGCCAATGGCGTTGTTAATTTTGTGCGCGCCGGTGTGCAATAAATCTTCGCGTTTCAAATAAATTCTGGGGCCGCCCAACTTGTTGGTGAGCCGCTCCGCAAACTGTAAAGGCGTGGGACGGCCAGCAAAATTTTTTAGCAGATCGGCAAGGCGAGCTTGAAAACTCGGATCCGATTTTGCCAAGTCATAAGCGCGTTCCAGTTCGAAGAGCGGCACCATCAACGTTTCAGGAACGTAGCGGCCGCCGTAAGGACCGAAACGCCCGGGCGAATAGCTCAGCGACTTAAGAATGGAGCTCATCTGGCGCGCAATTTCTCCACCGGTAAATTTAGTTCCTGGTCGGCTCGACGCGCCTCGCGAACGAACTCGCGCAACTGCGCGTGATCTTTTGCACCGGGTGAAGCTTCCACGCCGCTGGCCACGTCAACACCATAAGGACGTACTTGCAGGATCGCGGCGGCCACATTTTCGGCATTTAAACCGCCAGCCAGAATGACTCTGTGGCTGCGCGCCGCCTGCTGAGCAACGCCCCAGTCTGCCAGCCGGCCGGTTCCACCATATTGACCGGGCATGGCATCGGCGGTATCGAATAAGAATCCTGAAACATCCGGATAGTTTTCCAACGTAGCGGCGGAAAAATCGGGGCCGACCCGCAGCGCCTTGAATACCGGTGCCAGGCAAGCCAACTGGGTAACCGTTGTGGGCGACTCATCACCATGTAATTGCAGCGCATCGAGCCGTACATCCCGGAATATTTTCATGACTTCAGCGGCTTCAGCGTTTACAAAAACCCCAAAGACTTGCACGCCAGAGGGAATTGAAGCTCGCAGTTCGACAGCCTTTTGGACAGAGAGCGCGCGAGGGCTTCGCGGATAAAAATTTAGACCAATGGCGTCGACGCCGGCCTCACACGCAATACGCGCGTCCTCGGCGTTGGTAATTCCGCAAATTTTTACTCGGGTCATACTTAATTTTGCCAATTACCGTTCTTCGCGTCGGTAGCCGCGGAGGCCGCATCAAATTGCTCTCTCGTCACCCGGGGCTGTCCAAGCAATTCGAAGAGCGCCGCCCCTGGGTCGGCCGCCTTCATTAGATGCTCACCGATGAGAAACGCATCGAAGCCGGCCTGGCGCATCTTTACAAGATCCTGATGGTTGCGAATGCCGGACTCGCTGACAGCCACGCAATTTACTGGAATCTGTTCGATCAGTTCCAGCGATGTTTCGATGCGCACCGCCATGGTTTTCAAATCGCGATTGTTCACTCCAATAATTTTTGCAGAAGCAGCCAGCGCTCGTTCAAGCTCCGCGGCGGTGTGCACTTCAATTAGTGGTTCCATTCCAATTTCGCGGCCAAGGGCAATCAGATCGCGCAACAGAGCATCGCTTAACACCGCCACAATTAGAAGAAAACTGTCCGCGTCGTTGGCACGCGCTTCCCACACTTGCCACGGATCAAAGATAAAATCCTTGCGTAGCACCGGCAGGCCCATAGCTTTGCGTGCATCGCGAAGATTTTTCAGCGAGCCATGAAAATATTCGCCTTCCGTAAGCACAGAGAGCGCGGCGGCGCCAGCTTCCGAAAGACCCTTGGCCAGCTCCGGCGCGTCAAATGGCTCGCGAATAACTCCGCGTGAAGGAGATGCCGGCTTCAGTTCTGCGATAATGTTTAACCCGTCGCGTGACAGCGCGGAATAAAAATCGCGCACCGGCGACGCCGCTTTCGCGCCATATTTCAGCGCCGTTTCTGGTAGCACGCACTTGCGATGCTCCACCTCGGCTCGACGAGATTCGAGGATGCGGTCCAGCACTGTTCCGGAGTTGGTTTGAGCGCTCAAACGGGTAAGTTTGTATGCTAGGTAGCCGCGGCGGACGTGTCAAATCGGAAGCGTAAGGGACGCCGCTAGCTTCGTATAAGGCTGAGCGCCGACGGAGAAATGATGGGATATCGTGAAGAATACGGTCCGCTGCTCGATTCTATCGTGCAGGAGGGCGACCTCATCGCCATGCGATATTTTCGCGCTGTGGAAATGCGCGTGGACCGCAAGGGCGATGGCTCCGCGGTGACCCAGGCCGATCGTGGCGTCGAAGAAATGGCGCGTAAAAAAGTGGCCGCCAGCGGATTGGCGCTCGATGTTCTGGGCGAGGAAATGGGCGGCCGCGATATGGAAGCTGCCAGCTCCGGCGACCGAGCAAGATTGATCATCGACCCTATCGACGGCACTGAAGAATTTTCGCGCGGTATTCCCACTTTTGGAACGCTGCTCGGAATTGAACACCGCGGGGAAATTGTCGCGGGCATGGTGAGTGCTCCCGCGCTCAGGACGCGTTGGTTCGCTTATCGCGGCAAGGGTGCTTTTCGCGATGGCAAAAAGATTCATGTATCGAGCGTTTCGAAGCTCAGTGAAGCCATGATTTTCACCACTGGCACTGGCCCTAAAAAAGACGCAAACGACCGCGCAAAACTACGCCGGCTGCAAGATGCAGCGCGAAACAGCCGCTCTCTGGGTGGCTTTTGGCAACACATGCTGGTTGCCGAAGGCGCGATCGACGCCGCCGTGGACTGGACCTCCATGCCTTGGGATTTGGCTCCGCTGGGTTTGATCGTGGAGGAAGCCGGCGGAAAATCAACAAATCTTCTGGGAAACCGCTCTATTTACAGCGGCCAATTCGTCAGCAGCAATGGAAAAATTCACGATGAGGTTCTGGGACTTCTCGCGTGAGCCGCCAGGCTGCGCTGAAGCGCCTGGCGCGCGAGGTGGTGGCGTGCCGCTTGTGCCCACGCCTCGTGGAATATCGCGAGCGCGTTTCCCACGAAAAGCGGCGCGCCTATCTCGGCTGGGAATATTGGGGAAAACCGGTGCCGGGATTCGGCGATCCCGACGCAAAGTTGCTGATCGTCGGGCTTGCTCCCGCGGCACACGGAGGAAATCGCACTGGCCGGGTATTCACCGGCGACCGCTCCGGCGATTTTCTTTTCGCCGCGCTTTACGAAGCGGGCTTCGCGAACCAGCCCACCTCCGTGCGCCGCGATGATGGTCTGCAACTCGTCAATAGTTACATCACCGCCACGGCGCGCTGTGCCCCGCCGGACAACAAACCCCTGCCGAGTGAAATCCTGAACTGTCGCGGATACATGGAGCGCGAAATCCGCATTCTCGAACCGAAAGCGGTTCTGGCTCTGGGTCGCATCGCCTGGGAAGCCTACCTTGAAGTACTGAAGCAAGGAGCGCTCATCACTTCGCGAACGCCCTACCGCTTCGCGCATGGGGCTGAAATTCAATTGCCTCCGCCGGCGCCCCAGTTGTTCGGCGTATACCATCCCAGCCAACAAAACACGCAGACCGGTAAAGTTACGCCAGCCATGTATGCCGAGGTTTTGCGACGCATCAGAAAGTTTCTTGGCAGCTAAGCCCGGGCAGTCTGCTGATAAACACCCCGCTCTTGCATTGCCGCAGATGAAGAAATACCCTTAAAATACGCGTTGGCACCCAGGCCGCATCTAATATCCTGCGCATCAAAACTGACAACCGGCGGAAATAAAAATCTGGGGAGAAAATGCATGACCCGAAAATTTTTAACTTACGCGAAATCCAATGGCATCTTGTTCGCCATATTACTCGTAGCCATAATTTCCTCCGCAGCGGCGAAGGAAATTCAGCAAAACCGACTTCAGGATAACGCGCAATCTGCGCCTGAACCTCAGCAGGCCGATGGACGCAGGCACGGTTTGCCGCCCGAGAGCTTCGCGGTCGCTCCAGGAACGAAATTCCTGGTGGTTCTCGAACAAGATCTGACTTCCAAGGGCACGGAAGAAAACGCTAAATTCGTAGTAAGGACTGTCGAACCGCTGGAAGCCGGTCGCGGCATCTACCTGCCGCCCGGCGCGGAGATTCACGGCCACGTCAGCCGCATCGAATCCGCCGGCATCACCGGACGCGCAAAAATCTGGCTGACCTTTGACGACATTTATACGAAATTCGGCAAGCTTCCCATCGTCGCAGAAGTGGTAAGCGTTCCAGGTGATCACAGTGTTAAACCGGCCGGACCCAATCAGGAGGGCCTAATCGAAGGACGCAGCAGCACGCAACAGGACGCCGCCCAAGCCGCAGCTGCCGGTGCGGCGGGCGGCGCGGTTCAAGGGGTGAAGAACAAAGATAAGAAAGAAGCCGCACAAGGCGCAGCCCTCGGTGCCCTGACCGCTTACCTCGAGGAATCCGGGCGCGGACATGAGCTGAACTTGCCGAAGGGCGCAAAGCTGGAATTGGAGCTGGAAAGAGCGCTCTACTTGCTGAAAGAATAACGCAGGGTGCGGCTGCAGCAGCACCTTGATTAACACGCGGTGATTTTCACGATTGCTCTAACAAAAAAGTTACCAAAAACTTGGCAAGCACTCATGGGCTTGTTAGAGTCGAGATTGCCCAGTCAAGTGGCTTTTTAAATAGCCAAAACCACGATAGACGGAGAGGTTTTATCACATGGCGGAAGAAGCGAAGGGCGCGG
>Ga0182024_10001660_pt1 | contig 56525 bp, 37 predicted proteins | sample P32metaG_FD_120480 | JGI IMG/M metagenome (GOLD analysis project Ga0182024, IMG submission 120480) | Permafrost microbial communities from Stordalen Mire, Sweden - P3-2 metaG (Illumina Assembly) | ecosystem: Environmental > Terrestrial > Soil > Wetlands > Permafrost | place: Sweden: Stordalen...
AGCGGGAGTAGTTCAGTGGCAGAACGTCAGCTTCCCAAGCTGAATGTCGCCGGTTCGATCCCGGTCTCCCGCTCCAATTTCCACAATAGAATCGATAATTTAACGCTCATCGAAGAAGGACTGTAAGGCAGCACGCAAGGTGCCGAAAGCCCAAGTGGCGAGTGTCTTGCGACTGATAGCTCCACTCCCATCCAACCGATTCTTCCTGCAGCCTGGGATTTAGTTCCCCTCCCCCTTCACATAGTTTCTCCAGAAACAACGCCACACGAGCCGTAGAACTCTCGGGCCTTGCATTGCTCGAAAAAATATCCAAATTTACTTGATGCCATATACTGCTTGCCATACAGTAGTTGATGTACAGTGTATGAGGTACAGCATGACTTTAGCCGAAAACCTCTTCGAGAACCTTCGCCTGGAACTGCGTCGCGGCTGCCTGACGCTTGCCACTCTGGCGCAACTTCGCCAGGAGCATTACGGGTACACGCTACGCAAGGCTCTGGCTGAACACGGCCTGGTCATCGACGAAAGCACGCTTTATCCTCTGCTGCGGCGCCTGGAAACTCAGGGCCTGCTGGTCAGCGAATGGCGTGAAGAAGACAAGCGCAATAAGCGGTTTTACCGGCTCTCCAGCGATGGTGAACAGATTCTGGGCCAGTTGCTTCGGGAGTGGAATGCCATCAACGAATCCATCAACAACATTCTGTAAACACGCAAGGAAAACGTCATGGAACTTCTCGATCGTTACCTGCAAGCCATTAAGAAGCACCTGCCCTGGCAACGCCAGGATGACCTCATCGCCGAACTCCGCGCCAACCTCGAATCGCAGCTTGAGGATAAAGAGGCCGAGTTGGGCCGTCCGCTCACAGCTGCCGAAGTAGAGGCATGGCTGAAGCATATGGGCTCTCCGATGCAGGCGGCAACGCGTACTTGACAACGCTGCCGGCCATCTTGACACGCCCGACGGAGATAACTCGCGCATCATCAAGATCAATGGCAACCAGGGCCTCGTTGCCTTGCATAACAAAGTCTTCGTGAATGTTACAAACCCTGTTCTCAGCCTGCCTGACAACAATCATTCTTACGGCAGCGCGGGGCGTAACTCGGTACGCTTCGACTCCTTTCATCAGCTCGATATGGGCCTGCACAAAACCTTTTCTCTCTATCCGGAGAGCCTCAAGTTCGACTTCCGCTTCGAGGCCTTCAATGTGCTGAATCAGACTAACTACGCATTTCCATCGAGCGGATTTAGTCCTACTTTCAGTAGCTTTGGCGTAGTCTCAGCCAGCTCTACCTTCCCGCCACGCGTACTCCAATTCGCTGGTAAGATCATCTTTTGATGAATGACGAGAAAGGATCGTCTCTTATGAATCGCAGACAATTTACTACTCTTGCCGGCGCTTCGCTGGGCAGCCTGCTCACCCGTCAACTCTGGGCAGAGCGGGCTGAAGCGACGGCCTCTTCTGGCAAGTTCTACATCGCCTTCGTCGCCGACACGCACATCATCGATAACTTCTACGTCAGAGGCAGCGAGAACGGTGTCGAGGATAACGAAAGCATCCTCGTCACCACGCCTCGCCTTGTCTCTGCGCGAAACCTCATCAACTCGCTCAGTCCCGCGATTGAACAGGTGTTTCTTATCGGGGACTACTTTCACAACTATCCTTCAACCGACTATGACTTCTACTTCAAGAACACCACGCGGCTCGACAATGCCAAGGCCATCACCGACGAGTTCCGCATGCCTGTACACCTTGGGTTTGGCAACCATGACTACGACGTTCGCCGCGTACCGCGCGAGATGAGCCACCGTCTCTTCAAGGCTAAGTTCAATACTGAGCCTTACACGGTTCTGGACTACAAGGGCTACAAGTTCATTCACCTCAATAACTTTCTCGGAAGCACGCAAGATCACACTGCATCCGACTTCAACCCGAATATCGGCTCTCTCGGAGAAGAACAACTTCACTGGTTCGAAGCGCAGCTTCAGCAGCATAAGCCAACTTTTGTCTTTATCCATTATCCGCTGATTCAAGACGTGCCGACGGAGTTTGGCGACTACGGATTGCACCCGCTGTTGCGCAAATATAAAGACACCATTCAGCTCGTTGTATCGGGCCACATGCATAAGTGGATAGACTTTGCTCACACATATGGCCCGCAGCACTACGTCATGGCTGCTACGCGCTACGATCCGAATGCCTATATGTTGATGGAGGTCGACGCGAAACGATCAACATGGCGCTTTATGAATGCCGACCTGGTAGAGTGGTCGACGCATTACAGCCAGCCGTATCGGGCAGGCTGACAACGTCTGCTAGTTTAGACTGCACAATGCGGTGGCGTAGTGCCTCCATAAGGACTCTTCAATGATCTTCTGTCTTCGCCCTGCAAGCTGCCGAATAGCACTGCGCATTGTCTGCGCACTTGTCGTCAGCCCCATTGTTTTCGTTTCGTGTCTTGCACAGAACCAAACATCGGCGGCAAGTAATGCCATCGTCAAGCTCAACCAGATTCAGGTCATCGGCACGCATAACAGCTATCACGCCGGCATTGCACCGAATGAAAGCAAGCTATGGCAGGAGAAGCATGCCGACGCATACAAAGGCCTAGACTATCAGCATGAGTCACTGCCGCGGCAGTTCGATAGTGGCGTTCGCCAAATTGAGCTGGATATCTTCGCGGATAGCAAGGGAGGCCTCTACGCGCATCCTTCAGGCCCAAAGATGGTTGCCGATGCCCATCTGCCTGCTGATCCTGACTTTGATCCGAATGGCCTGATGGCAAAGCCTGGCTTCAAGGTGATGCACGTCCAGGACATCGACTATCGCAGCACCTGCCAGCCTTTCATCGGTTGCCTTGAGCAGGTCCGGCAATGGTCCAAATCTCATCCCAATCACATTCCGATTTTTATCCTCATAGAAACGAAGCAGGACAAGGAAGACGACAAGCTTCATCTCACTAAACCCGAGCCATTTTTCTCTGCATCTTTCGACGCACTCGACGCTGAGATTCGCTCGGTCTTTCCACCAGAGGAACTTATCGTTCCGGATGATATCCGTGGTAACTACAAAACCCTCAACGAGGCTGTGCTTGCGGGTAACTGGCCTGCTCTCGACAGTGCACGCGGCAAAGTGATCTTCCTGATGGATCAGCGCAACGTCGGCCCTGTATATCTCGCCGGTCACCCCTCGCTACGCGGCCGCGTTCTCTTTACCAACGCTGAACCAGGAGAACCTGATGCGGCCTTTATTGAACGCAACGAAGGGCCCAGTGCTGAGGTTGCAGCTCTCGTACGCAAGGGGTATCTAGTCCGGTCGCGCACCGACGCAGACACCAGGCAAGCTCGCATGAACGACACAACCACTCGTAATGCGATGATGCAGAGCGGCGCACAGTTACTGAGCACGGATTACCCAATCCATGAGCCCGCGCGTTGGCCTGGTCACTACGTTGTGAAGCTGCCCGGTGACGTCGTCGCACGCTGCAATCCGGTCAATGCGCCAGCCTCATGCAGGATCGATTCAAAGGAATAGTCCGGCGCTAACTCGAACACCCAGTCCGACCTTTTGAGTTCCAGATGAACGCGATAGCTTCGGGCCGTCGCTAGAGATCACCGATCTTGTCGGCGTCCAGCTTTTGATTGAGGAGCAGAAGCTTAGCCCACGGATCTCGCTTGAGGCGTACTCTCCACGCATCGAAGTCTGATACGTGGAACTGCGGGCGCTGCTGATCATTCAGTTCCGACCAATTCAGCGGCATAGACACTGGTGCGCCGGCTCTAGCACGCGGCGAGAATGCAGCTACAGCAGTAGCTCCGCGTTCATTGCGCAGGTAGTCGATGAGGATTCGTCCTTTACGTGCGGCCTTGCTCATTTTGGTGAGATAAAGAGACGGTTGGCGGCGCTCAAGCTCAAGTGCGATCGCATGAGCAAATTGCTTGACCATTGGCCATTCATGATCTGGTGCAATTGGAATTACTACATGCAATCCCTTGCCGCCGGTGCTCTTTAAAAAGCTTTCGAGACCAATCTTCTTCAAGAGTCTTCGGACTTCTACCGCGCTCGCGGCCAGCGTTTCCCATGATATTGATTCGTCTGGATCGAGATCGATCACAATACGGTCTGGATGCTCTAGATCATTATTCTGCGAACCCCACGGATGAACCTCGAGCACTCCCATTTGCGCGAGACCCGCGAGCGATTCACGCGTTGACAATGTGATATAAGGCTCCAGCTTGCCTGTTTTCTTGTCGGGAATTTCGACGGTTTCGATCCCCGGAGGTAAGGTGGAACTTGTATGCTTCTGAAAGAAGCATCGCCCAGTCGAGCCCTCGGGACAGCGAACCAGAGAAAGCGGACGATTTGCTATATGGGGCAGAAGATGATCTGCGATGGCCCAGTAATAGTCAGCGAGCTGTTGCTTGGTCAAGCCCGATTCCGGATCGAGCACTTTGTCAGGATGCGTGAGACGTACATTAGCGTGCTCGACTTCGGCTTTGGGCAGTGACTTAACCGCGATTCCCTTTGAAGCTCGTTTTACCGAGCTTGTTGGAGAAGTTATCTTTGCAGCCTTGTTACTTTGCGCACTGTGGGTTGCTTTAAGAATAGGAGAATCTGAACTGACTGTGAGCGCTTCTTCTCGTCGAACCTCTTTCGCCGGTTTGTCTTCGCGAAGACCCTTGAACGCGGCCTGCCTCACCAGCTTGTCCTTGGTCCATGTTGCGAAGTTGACCTGAGCTACTAAGTTTGGGCTCACCCATTTTGCTCCGGCCATCGCCGCTGAAGGCATTTCACCAAAGGGCGAAGCTTTAGTCCGCAGCTTATCCAGTTGATCACGCAACAAGCGATGAGACTTATGCGTAAAGCCTGTTCCGGTTCGCCCAGCATAGATCAATTTGCCGGCGTCGTCATAGTAGCCAAGCAGGAGCGCGCCAACGCCATGGCTCCCATTCGACGGGAGCGTGAAACCACCAACGACAAACTCCTGATCATGAGCGCACTTGGTCTTGAGCCACCCGCGTGACCGGCCCGAAATATACTTTCCTGACGATTGCTTGGAGATGATGCCCTCTGCGTGTAAATCGCAAGCTCCTTGAAAGACTTCGCTGCCGTTGCCTTCGATGTGTTCGCTAAGACGAATGTCAGGGTGGGTCGTGGGCGAGTTCTGCATTAGCTCCGTCAGAAGCTCTTTTCGCTGAATAAGTTCTGCACTGCGCAGATTGTGTCCATTGAGATGAAGCAGATCAAAGACGAAGTAAGTGAGCGCGTGCTTTTCACCTTCTCTGAAGGCAGCCTGTAACTGAGCAAAACTTGTGGTACCGTCTGGAGCTAAAACAACGACCTCTCCATCTATCAGCGCACTTTCAGCAGAGAGACTCGCAACTTCCGCAGCGATCGATTTCATGCGGTGGGTCCAGTCAAGTCCTGTGCGCGTGAAAAGCTCGACCTTACTACCATTCTTCCTCGCCTGTATGCGATAACCATCCAGTTTCAGTTCATGAATCCACCCCGATTGATCCATCGGCTTGTCGGCCGGAAATGCAAGTTGTGGCGGGATGAAGGCGGGGAGTTTTTCCTTGGGGAATGCGCTTAGGCCAGGAGCCCGATCACTCGTCGCCTCGACTGCCTTTACGGACGCTTTTGACAACGAAGGTCGAGACTCTTTGTTGCTCTTTTCCGCTCGGTTTGAATTCCAGGTATGGTCTTTGTCGCGCGCAATTTCTTCGATCGACCTACCGGTGGCGACACTATTCGGCTTCTCTTCAGTGATGGCCGGTTCGTCATCGGTACGCTCGAAAGAGTCATGTTCCTTGATGAGCAGCCACTGGGGTTTGGCTTCATTTGCGGCCTTGCCGCCCATGCGCACGAGAGCCCAGTTCCCTTTCATCTTCTTGCCGTACATCGTGAACTTGAGGGAGCCATTTCTCAATCCGGCATCAACGTCAGTGTGACCTGGCTGGGGCTCCCATGTACCTGTATCCCACAACATAACAGTGCCGCCTCCGTAGTTACCTTGCGGAATAATCCCTTCAAAGCCTCCATACTCAATTGGATGGTCTTCCACTTGTGCAGCTAGGCGCTTGTCCTTGGTCCAATAACTTGGTCCCTTCGGAATCGCCCAGCTTTTCAAAACTCCATTCCACGCAAGACGAAAATCATAGTGGAGCCGAGTGGCGGCATGTTTCTGGATCACGAACGGTAACCGCGCCGACGCTTTCTTAGCGTTGCCGCTGGCAGTTTTCGGCTCACCGGATTGCGCGTCCTTTTGAGACGCGCTGCCAGCAGGCTCAGGCGTGACAGCAAAGTCTCGCATTGAGCGATATTTATCTAGCTGCGCATCGACAATATCTGCATTCCGTTTGGACTTTGTTCTGACAGTCATACTTATGCCGACTTACTCTTGCGATTTGCTTTCGCAGTTTTTTGAGGAGATCTCTTAGACGAAGTAATAACCGCGATCTTCTTATCGCGATCGCTCTTCGATGACGGTTTAGCTGCACTTTTTGACTTTGATGTGGGTGCGTCCGACTTGCCCGACCGATATTGAACCGACTTTCGCAGTGCGTCCATAAGGTTGACGACCTTGGTGGACTTCGGCGCCGATGGAGCTTTGGGCAACGGAGCATGCTTTACCTTTGCTTCGACCATGACGCGAAGTGCGGATTCATATTCGTCGGTATACGCTTCGGGCTTGAACGTGGAAGACTTGCGCTTGATCAACTCTCGCGCCAAAGATAGCTGATCCGCATCTATCGCGACGCGCTTGATGTCCCTGAAATAGTCCTCTGGGTCGCGCAGTTCGTCAGCGTAGCGCATGATGTAGGCCATCATTCCGAGTTGCTTATCGTCTTCAGGCGCAGAAATGGCAACGAGATGTTCGCGGCCGCCGAACGCGATCTTGCCCACGGCGGCCTTTTTTGTTGCCTGCAGTGCTTTGCGAACGACGGCAAAGGCTTCGCTCTGAGCAGGATTTTCGGGAGTGACGAAATACGGCTTTTCGAAATACTTAGGATCAAGCTGATCGAGATCGACAAATTGCGCTACGTCGAACGTCTGACGTGAAGGGATTCGAAGGTTATCGATCTCTTCCTGCTCGATCTGGACGTACTCCCCTTTGCTATATTCGTAGCCTTTGACGATTTCGTCTTTCTCAACTGGGTCGTCGTCCGCGGAGACGTTCTGGTGTCTTATCCGTTCGCCGGTTCGACGGTTGAGTTGATGAAAGTGAATGTCAGACTTCGCCTCGGTGGCCGGATATAGCTGGATGCCGAAGGACACAAGGGAGACTTGAAATTGACCTGACCAGTAAGGGCGTGCCATGTACCAAAGCTTTCCAATATGTATTGGAAGCGCAGTCTGCTCTATAAGATGCCTAAATATATCTCTCAGTGCAGCTTATACTGGGCGCACACAATCTCGAACGGGTGAGCCCGGCGCCAGCTAACTGTCTTTGCGATAGAGAAGGTCCCGCATGGCGTTGCGGCGAGCCTCATTCGCTTCTGCAATTGTTCTACGCTCGTCGGCGTCCATGCGGCGTTTCGTGTCCAGGTCGGTCGACTCAGGAGTGCTGCACTCCGGGCAGCGGTTAGCGAAACCTGGCTTATCGGGTTTCAACTCGAACTCTTCATTACAGACAACGCAAACTTTTATCGGGAACGCCATTTCATCCCTATTTTACGACGCCGCATGCCAGGGTGAAAAGTCGCCGGTCCCGGCGGTCAGCCGATGCAACGCCTCATTCCGTAGGCAGACTCTCTTTAATGATATTGGCCACCTCGTCGATCGATGTGTGTTCGCTAAGCTGCGAAACCTCCTGATCGTCGGCGACTTCATGCAGGCCCATGCGGGCCGCGAGCTGACGCTGTATGCCCAGATTGGCAGTGATCTCCCGCTCCGTGAGCAGCAGGATCTGGAGCATCAGCTGATCGCGCTCCTCTGCCCGGCGGCTCATGCGCGACTGGCGCATGAGGATGAAGCTGGCAACGAGGATCGCTTCAAAAGCGAAGATAATATCGAGCAATGGAAACGGGAAGGGATCAAAGTGTGGCAGTCCATTGATCGGAAGAAGATTCCAAGCGATCCATCCGGCAAAGAGGACTACATGCAACGACACATAGGTGAGACTGCCGATGAGAGAGGCCATGCGGTCGCCGAGCTTTTCGGTCTGCGTACGTTGAGCGAGGAACTCCTGCTCATGTTTGGCAATAAGGTCGATGTGTTCTTGAAGATGGCCCTGCGCGGGAACAGGTTTGTCGTTCTGTGACATGCTCCGGGCTCCTCTTCCTGTGAACTCTTATCATCATAGGCTGTCAGCCCATCATGAAGAATTCTGTTTGCTTTTGGGCACCTGAATGCTTTCGCGGCTCGGCTTAAGCGTGCCATTCCGGAAAATCTAAAAATAGTGCAACGCGAATGGAACATCGCTCGACATGGCTGCGTATCCCCTATTGCATTCCCATAGGTCTTGATTGCACTATTCCTATTGGAAGGCAATATAAGACTGCTGAGGAGCGACTTTGGGCGAGCGGGCGGATGTGTGGCAGGGAACGTTGGCGTTGATGGTGCTCAAAACCATTGAAATGATGGGGCCACAGCACGGATATGGCATTGCGCGCCGCATCGAACAGACGAGCGGCAACTTGTTGAGTTTGAACTATGGCACGTTGTATCCGTCCCTGCTGAAGCTTGAGCAGGAGGGCGCCATCGCGTCCGAATGGGGTGTCTCGGAGAATAACCGCAAGGCAAAGTTTTACAAGCTCACGCGCGCCGGACGCAGGCAACTGGAGCAGGCAGCGCGAAACTGGCAGCAGACCACAGCGATTCTGGACCGGTTCCTTTCACCAGTCGAGGATCAGGCATGAGACTTTGGCGGCGCATTCGAGCGTGGAGTTTGAGGCTCGTCAACGTCTTCGCGGGCGAGCGCAGCCGGCGTACTGATCGGTCCTTCGCGGACGAGATCGAGTGCCATCTTCAATTTCACATCGATGACAACTTGCGTCTTGGAATGAGCCCGGGGCAGGCGAGGCGGGAAGCTATTTTGATATTGGGGGGTCTGGAAATGACGAAGCAGAGTTATCGCGAACGCAATACTATTCCATGGATAGACGATCTGCTGCATGACCTGCACTATGCCCTGCGGCAGTTACGCCGAAGCCGCGGATTTACTGTCACGGCAGTGTTGATGCTCGCACTCGGTATCGGGGCCAGCGCCGCCATGTTCGCGTTTGCTGATGCGGCTTTGATCAAGCCTCTTCCTTATCGCGATCCTAACCGGATTGCTGCAGTAACCGAGAGCGTCAAGTTATTTGGGCGCGCGAACCTGTCTTATCCCGACTATCTCGATTGGAAGAGACTGAACACGGTCTTCAGTTCATTCGATATCTATGGAGGTGGCGGCGGATTACTGAACACGCCAACGGGCGCGTTGCCTGTATCCACACTTCGGGTGAGCGATGGCTTTTTTCACACGCTGGGCGTGGCGCCAATACTTGGGCGTGACTTTCGTACAGGCGAAGACTTGCCGGGTACTGCGAATATTGTGATGCTGAGCTACGCAGGATGGCAGAAATGGTTCAATGGCAGACCGGATGTGGTTGGACAGAAGACTACTCTCAACGGTCTTCCATACACAGTTATCGGGGTGATGCCGGAGAGCTTTGACTTTGCACCGCGAGCTGGGACGCAGTTTTATATGCCGTTCCAGGCCAAAGGTGAATGCGATTTACGGCGAAGCTGCCACGGTCTGGAAGGCATTGCGCGCCTGAAAGATGGCGTAACGATGCAAGCTGCTTTAGCTGAGATGAAATCCATCGCTGCACAACTGGAGCGGCAGTATCCGGGAGATAACCGCGGACAGGGTGCGGCAGTCGATCCTCTCTCAGCGATCATCGTTGGCAATGTGCGTCCGATTCTGTTGACCTTGCTTGCAGGCGCGGGATTACTGCTGATGATTGCATGCGTGAACGTGGCGAGCCTGCTACTGGTGCGATCCGAGAGCCGCAGGCGTGAGATCGCTGTGCGAGGTGCGTTGGGCGCGTCACGCGCGCGACTGATGCGACAGTTCGTGACGGAGAGCGTACTTCTTGTTGTGCTGGGCTGTGCTCTTGGGCTTGGTCTGGCTTACGCGACGATGCGCATAATATCAGGACTGATCCCCAAGTTCATGATGGTGCGGACACCGTTCCTTCAGGGGCTTGGACTTAATTCTCACGTATTGCTTTTTGTTGCGGGAATCGCTGTGATGGCAGTCTGCTTATTTGCGATTACGCCTCTGTTACGGTTGCCTCTCAATAGAATGCGCGACGGATTGACCGAAGGCAGTCGTGGGTCTGCGGGGCGGTTCTGGCGGAGATTTGGCGCGAATCTGGTGGTGTTGGAACTGACGATTGCGGTGATTTTGCTTGTTGGTGCGGGGTTGCTGGGGAAGAGTTTTTACAAACTGCTTCACGTGAGTTCGAATTTCAACACGGAACATCTGGCGATGGTTGATGTGATGGTGCCAGAGACGCTCTATCCGAAAGACGAAGACACTGTACGGCTCCAGCAACAGATACTTAGCCGAGTCGGGGCACTCCCTGGCGTGGAATCGGTAGGGATGACATCAACACCGCCACTGAGCTTCAACGGAAATACAAATTGGATCCGCTTTGTGGGACGCCCCTATAACGGCGAACATAACGAAGTGAATATGCGCGATGTCAGCGCGGATTACATCAAGACTCTGCAAGCGAAGATGTTGAGGGGGCGAGCGTTTTCCGAACGGGAAGATGGTACGAAGCCGCCCGTGATAATTATTAATCAGACGCTGGCAAAGATGTATTTCCCAAATCAGGATCCAATTGGACAGCACATCGGAGACACGGATCTAAGTCCTAAATCGATCAGAGAAGTTGTGGGCGTGGTCGACGATATCAAGGAAGGATCTCTGGATCAGGACATGTGGCCGACGGCTTATTATCCCATGTATCAGGATGAGAATAACTACTTCACACTCATGGTGCGCACATCTCATTCCGAAGAGTCCATCCTGCCGACGCTGGTGAGCACAATTCATAGCATCGATCCCGGCTTGGGAACGGCCGATCCGACGACGATGGAGGAGCGCACGCGCACGTCGCCGACTGCCTATCTTCATCGCTCTTCCGCATGGCTCGTCGGCGGATTTGCTGTCTTAGCGCTACTGCTGGGCGTAGTCGGTCTGTATGGAGTAGTTGCCTATTCGGTGAGCCAGCGGACACGCGAAATAGGTGTGCGAATGGCGCTGGGTGCGCAGCGAAGTTCGGTACACAACCTCGTGATGCGCGAGGCAGGCAGACTTACACTGATCGGTATCGCTGCAGGGCTGGTCTGCTCGGTGGGAGCCGCGATGCTGATGCGAGGATTGCTGTTTGGCACGGCCGCATGGGATGCCGGAACATTGGCAGCAGTGGCGGCGATACTCGGTTTATCGGCTATGCTCGCAAGCTATATTCCGGCGCATCGCGCAGCTTCGGTGAATCCGGTCGACGCGCTCAGGGCGGAGTAATAGATTATCCTCTCGCTCACCGTGAAGGATCGATGCGTAAGGTCAACGCGCAGTGAGCGAGAACTCCAGTCTTATTCGCTGCGAAGGACAACCTGCGGATTGACCTTTGATGCGCGGCGAGCAGGCAGCCAGCAGGCGATAAGGGCGACGACAATCAGGAATAGCGGCACAGTCGCAAAGGTTGCCGGATCGTTGTTGTGAATGCCATAGAGGACGCTGGTGAAGAGACGCGCGAGCGCGAATGACGCTGGCAATCCGATCGCTGAAGCTATAAGTGTGAGCGTCATTCCCTGACGTACGAAGAGACGCTGCACCGATGGCGCCTGCGCACCAAGCGCCATGCGAATGCCGATTTCGCGAGTGCGGCGGCTGACCGAGTAGCTCATAACTCCATAGAGACCGACGGCTGCGAGAATCAATCCGATTGAGCCGAAGACCCCGAAGAGCGTGGCTGCGAGACGGGGGAGGAAGAAAGCATCTCGGAGATGCTCCTCCATTGTTTGTATGTTATAAACGGCCATCGACGGATCCAGCGCGCGAATCTGATTGCGCGCGAGGGTGACAACATCCGCGGGGTTGGTTGCAGAACGGACGAGCAAGGTGTAGCCCATGAAGGCTGGATCGTAGGCGACGGCCTGATTGATGGGCCGGAAAAGCACAGGCCGTGTATCTTCACCAAGGCTGCGCGACTTGATGTTTCCGACTACGCCGACGATCTGATAAGTAATGCCGCCGCCATCGACGCGTTGGCCAATGGGGTTTTCAGTACCAAAGATCGTTTGTACGAAGGCCTGATTGACGATGGCAACCTTGGGGTCGGTCGCAGACTCGTTGGCAAAGTCGCGGCCTGAGAGACGAGGAATGCCGAGAGCTTCAAAGTAGCCAGGCGTAGTCATATACAGTTCGACAATGGCATCAGGTTGAGAGACCGCGGCACCGCCGGATTTGGGTTTGACGACCGCGTGAAATCCATCGCTGCGGTTGCCTCCATTGAGTGGAACACTGTCGGTGACGACGGCGGAGATAACTCCGGGCTGTGCTGCGACATTCTGACGAAGCTGGTTCAGGAATTGCACGGTGCGCTCGGCCGTGTAGCCGTGAACGCGCGGATCGACCTGCACACTGACGATGCCGTTGGAGCGGAAGCCGATGTCGATACTGGCAGCCTTTTGCAGGCTGCGCAGAAAGAGCCCAGTGGCCGTAAGCAGCACCAGGCACATCGCGATCTGGCCGACAATGAGCATGTTGCGCAGTGTAAATTTGCGGCCGGGACGTGCGAGCGCGTCTTCCCCCTTAAGAGCATTCGCAAGCCGAGGGTGCGAGGCTGCCCACGCAGGCACGATGCCGAAGAAGAGTCCAGCGCCAACGCTCAGTGCAAAGGTATACGCGAGCACGCGCCAGTCGACGCTCACTGAGAGATCGAGAGGCACTGGTGCGGGCAGGCGGAAGGTGGAAAGCGCCTCCGTTGCCCATAACGAGAGAAGAGTTCCCAGCACGCCGCCGCCGAGCGCGAGCAGCACAGACTCCATCACCATCTGGCGCAGGATGCGAATGCGCGTGGCTCCGAGAGCGAGACGCACGGCCATCTCACGTTGGCGGCCTACGGTCTGCGCAAGCAGCAGATTGGCGACGTTGGCACATGCGATGCAGAGCACGAGAAGCACGACGACTGAGAGCGCAGCAAGAAAGAGTAGCACAGAAGACTTATCGCGAGGCGGCAGCGAGCCAGCCTGTTCGAAGAGAAAGCCGTTGCCTTTGTCCGTCGCCGGATAGGCAACCGCCAGACGCTGAGTAATTGTTTTCAGCTCTGCTGAGGCCTGATCACGGGTTACGCCCGGCTTGAGGCGCGCGACGACCTGAAGCCAGTGCATGTTACGCGACTCGCGCCCGGTCAGGCTTGGAATGAGGGTAGCCACATTGCCGAGTGGAACCCAGAATTCAGAATCGAGAATGAGGTCGACTCCGCGAAAGCCGGTCGGGGCAACGCCTACAACTGTGTATGGCTTGCCGGAGAGCGTGACAGCTTTGCCTGCAATCTTTGGGTCTGAGGCGAAGCGACGCTTCCACAGGCGATTGCTGAGAACGATAACCTGCTGGTCTTCTTCCTGATGCAGAAAGCCGCGGCCCGCTGTCATGGGAATCTGCAGTACGTCAAAGAAGTTTGCAGAGGTGGCCTGGCCCCAGACACGTTCCGGCTCGCCGCTGCCGCCAATGGAAGCTGGCACCAGTTCGTTGTAGGCCGCCACACCACTGAATGATTTAGCCTGATCACGCACGTCTTTGAAGACGGGTTCGGGAAAAGCGTTGCAGCATAGATCGCCATCATGCAGCGTGTGCAAGGCCACCAACGACGAGGGGTCACCGACAGGAGCAGGCCGCAGCACGAAGCGGCTGATCATCGAGAAGATGGTTGCATTGGCGGCAATGCCCAGGCCGATGGAGACAACGACCGCAATCACGAATCCCGGCGCTCTTGAGAGACGGCGGAGTGTATAGGCGAGATCCTGCTGCACGATGGACATAAGTACTCTCCCTGACGTTGGAGGTACGAACTGCAGCCGGAAATTGTTCCTGCTAAATGAGGCAAATGCCCGGATGAGAAGTCCGGACATCTGCAGCGTTGTCAGTCTAGCTATTGCGTAGAGCAGTCATCGGGTCAATTCGCGAAGCTCTCCGCGCCGGCAGATAACCGGCAAGAAGCGCCACTGCACCGAGCAGGAGCACCATCCCGGCAAAGGTCATTGGATCTGTAGGAGTTGTGCCGAAGAGCAATGCAGCGATCGCTCTCGCAACCAGAATGGAGGCGATCGTACCCAATACGATGCCGATGAGAGCGAGGCGAAACGTCCGCCCAATCACGCCGAGTTGTACCCGCGAGATGGTCGCGCCAAGCGCCATGCGAATGCCGATTTCCTGTGTTCTCTGTGTGACAGAATAGGAGATGACACCGTAGATGCCGAGTGCGGCGAGGATAACTCCAAAAGCCGCAAAGGAAACAACAAGCAGCACGAAGAAACGGCGGGGCGAGACCGCGTGATCCACAATTTGCTGGATAGTGCGGAACTCGGCTGCTGGTTGATTTGGATTCAGTTCTCTTAACTTGCTCATCACACTGGAAGCCAGAGCATCGGGCGGCAGTTTGGTGCGAACGACTAACTCCGCTCCTGCAGGCCTTTCCTGCATGACGGGAAAATAGACCTGCCAGCCCGGCTGTCCTTCGACGTTAGACTCATGCACATCTTTGATGACTCCGATGACGCGCCGGTCCTCATCGTTCATGACTACCATGCGACCGACAGCGTCTCCTCCCGAGAAGAGATATCTAGCTGATGTCTCATTGAGAATGATCACCTTGTCGCCTTTGGGGCCATCGTCCCAGGTGAAGTCGCGCCCACTCAGCTTCATTCCCATTGCTTTCATATAGCCGGGAGTAATCATGTATACGAAGGCACCCGGAAGTTCACCGGGTTCATAGTGCTTACCCTTGATCTCGGGACTTCCCCAACTGCGATTGCGCTCCAGTGGCAGATAGTCCACAATTCCCGACGCCTCGATGCCCGGAATGGCATTGACCTGATTCAGCATCTCGCGAAATATCGCGCCACGCTTTTCGTCTTTGCCCCCATCGTCGTAGTCCACCTTGATGGCCGCGGCGTGACTGGGCTCAAAGCCCAGGTCTACATCGAGAACATGCAGGAAGCTGCGCAGCAAAAGCCCCGCGCCTACGAGCAATACGCAAGCAAGCGCTACCTCGGAGATTACGAGAAGCGCCCTCGTGAGTTCATGCCTGCGGCCCTGACTCAAGCCTTGCCCTGAATCCTTGAGAGCTTCCTGCACATTCCTGCCCGATGCTTTGAGGCCCGGCGCGATGCCAAAGAGCACCGCAGCGAAGACTGCAATTGCCACTGTCCAGAGGAGAGTTGCACCATCGACACGCACAGTGCTCAACATGGGCAGAGCAATAGAACCCTGATGCGCCACGAAGAATGTAACCACGTAACTCAACGCCAATCCGAGCAGAGCCCCCGTGCATGAGAGCACCATGCTCTCAGTAAGCAACTGGCGGATCAGACGCATACGCCCGGCCCCGAGCGCAGAACGGAGTGCGAACTCCTTAGTGCGGGTGGCTGATCGAGCTAGCATAAGATTAGCGAGGTTAACGCACACGATCAGCAGAATTGTCCCCACAGCGCACCAAAGCACGATTAGCGAACGGCGAAGCTTGCCGCTGACATATTCCTTCAGCTCCATCAACTGCATGAGTCGCTTTTTGTAAACACCGAGAGATTGAGGATACTTGATGTTGAAGTAGAGCTGGGGCACCACAACATTGGAGTCTGCCTGCGCCTGCGCAATTGTCACGCCGGGCCTGGTGCGGCCTACGAGCGCGAGAATGTTTCCCCACTGACGCATGTCGTCGAGCACAGCCGGCGTGAAGAGATCCACCTTGGAGCCGGGAGAGAAGACCGAGCCGAAATCGAAGTCCTTCGGCAAAATGCCCACGACCGTTACCGGCGTGCCATCGAGATCGATCGCCTTACCAACAATCGTCGGATCGGCCGCAAACTGACTATGCCAGAAGGCGTTGGATAAGAGCGTGACGGGCCGAGCGCCCTTGTTGGCTTCTTCGGGCAGAAAGAGCCTGCCCGCTACCGGTTCCACGCCTAGAGTCTGGAAGAAGTTTCCCGTAACCATGATGCCGGTAGTCGGCTTGGGCTGGCCATGTCCCGTGAGCTTTACGTTGTCGCTCGACGAAAAAGCAAAGTAGCCGGCGACATCCTGAAAGGTATGGTTCATCTGACGGAATTCATCGTATGCATCGGCCGTGTACGTCTCGCATGAGAAGCCACATTTGCTCGCTTCCGGGGCCATCCAAACCAATTGCTGCGGATCGCGGAAGGGTAAAGGCCGCACTAGAATCGCGTTGACAACGCTGAACACCGCTATGTTGGCGCCTATGCCCAAAGCCAGAATCAGCACTGCGATGATAGTGAACGACTTATCGCGCCACAGTGTACGAAAGCTGTAAGTCAGATCCTGCATGAGGATGTCGAGGCCGGGAAGGCCACGACTTTCGCGCTGCATTTCTTTTGCTTGCATAACTCCTCCGAATCGAATCATTACTTGTCGCCGCGCTTCTTCGTAGGAAAGTCCATAGCGCATCTTCTCTTCAATGGCGAAGTCGATGTGCGCTGCCATCTCCTCATTGAGATCGTCGTCGAGCGGCCTCTTGCGAAAAAAAGAAAAAAGCCGAACCAATCCTCGACGGATAGAACCAGTAATGGAATTGGGCTGTTGGTCGCTCATTATGCGCTGCCCTCGGAATCCATCGTGAGCACGCGGCCCATGAGGTCAGACAATCGCTGCCAGTATGCAGCATCCTTGGCCAGTTGTTTGCGTCCCGCGCGGGTAATGGAGTAGAACTTCGCTCTGCGATTGTTATCAGAGATACCCCAGGCAGCGGAGATCCAGCCGCGATGTTGCAATCGCACCAGCGCCGCATAGATCGTGCCCTGATTTAGAAGCACCGCGTCGTCGCTGACCTGCTCAATACGGCGAGCGATGCCATAGCCGTGCAGCGAGCCCATAGCGGAGAGTGTTTGCAGGACCATCAGGTCGAGTGTTCCCTGCAAAAGATCGAGCTTGGATTCGGCCATTTTCTGCGCTCCTGTGCTGTGACCACATCAGTATGTCACAACACATGTGGCTGCGCCACATGAAATATGTGGTGTTGCCACAGGAATGCGTTCTATTCCTGGTGGGGAACGCGGGGAGAGCCTGTCAAGGGAAGACGAAGGCAGGCAACGCATCCATGACCCTCAGGCCGGTTGACCAATTGCACGGAACCGGAGTGCGCCATCGCGATCTGTTGCGCAAGAACGAGACCAATACCTGTGCCTCCCGGCTTGGTGGTGTAGAAGGGCACGAACAGATTGCTGGCGTTGGTGAGACCCGGTCCATTGTCGATAATCGATATCAGAACTTCGTTTTGTACGACCTGCCACGTCACTTCCACACAGGGACCGCGAGATTCGGGCTCTTTCTCCCGGCCGTTTTTCATACCCGGAGCCTCAGAGGCATCGGGACTCAGCGAGGCCTCAGCCGCGTTGCGTACAAGATTGATGAGCGCCTGCGCCAGTTGATCGGGATCAGCGAGCAGCGTCACGTCGGCGGTTCTCGTGACGGTGACGGGGACGCGCGTCTCGAGTTTAGCCACGCGCCTGACGACCGAATCGATCGAGATCGACTGAAGCCGCGGAGCGGGCAAGCCCATCAACTCACGGTAGGCCTGGAGAAAGCGATTCAACGACTCGGCCCGATCCTCTATGACTTCAAGGCCTCGTGCAAAGTCTTCGTCCTCTTCAGATTGGTCAGCTCCAGAAGTGAGGCGACTCCGCAGACTTCCGGCGATGGATTTGATCGGCGTGAGTGAATTGTTGATCTCATGACCCAGGACGCGTATGAGTCTTTCCCACGCAAGGCGCTCTTCTTCGCGAAGGGCTTCGCTCACATCAGAGAGAACAAAAAGCGTGTGCGGAATTCCGCGCAGACGAAAGGTGGTGCGCTTCACCACCCAGCGAGCCATCTGCTGCGAATTGCTGAGTGAAAGCAGATCGTTGTCTTCTGCGCGAAGCAGGCGTTCAAGATCAAGCTTGCTATTATCCGTTTTGCCGATCGCCCTCAAGGGAGCAGCATGGGCGCGCAGGTTGAAAGCGCGCTCTGCCGCAGCATTCAGCAGTTTGAGCTTGCCATCAGGGTCGAAGGCCAGCACCGGAGACTGCATCGATTTCATGACGCGCTCTACGAGGGCCATGGCCTCCATTGCCCCCACCCGCTGCACCTGCAGCATACCGGCGAGCGCGTTGATTTCAAGCGCAAGATCACCCATCGCATCGTTGCGGCGGCCTCCTCGGGCGCGAAAGGAATAATCGTCTTCCCGCAACGCAGCGACCACGTTGGCGAGAGTCTGCAGCGGGCGAAGCACTTCTTCCGTGATCAGCGAAACGACAAAGAGCCACGCGACGATCAGAGATGGAAGAGCAATCCATTGAATGGAAGGATCGACGTGGTGTTCCTGTAATTCAAGAGCAACCAGCGCGATCGTTGGAACACCAATCAGGTACAGCGAAAGACGAAGACGGCGCTCGAAGCTGAGGCGCTGGCGAGAGCGACCGAGGGACAGCCGCTTGAGCTGCGTTGGAACAACAGGCGGCTGATCAGGGTCGTTATAAGCCATACTTTTCGATACGTCGATAGAGGGCTCCGCGGCTGAGGCCGAGAGCGTCGGCGGCCTGGCTGACGTTGCCCCCGACGCGCGCGAGAGCTTTACGAATAAGGATAGCTTCTACTGCCTCAAGGCTCATGTCGTCCATGGTGGGGGCGGTTACACGCTGCGCATGAAGCGCTAGATCGGGCGCGTCGATACGATCGCCGCGCGACATAAGCACAGCGCGCTCGATGGTGTGATCAAGCTCCCGGACATTGCCTGGCCATGCGTACTGCAACATCAGTTGCAGTGCCGCTGGCTCCAGTCCATGAATAGCGCGGCGATAGCGCGTGGCATGACGCGCAAGGAAATGCCCAGCCAGCGCAGGAATATCTTCGCGGCGTTCACGCAGAGGCGGTAGATGAATCTCGACTGTATTCAGGCGAAAGAGAAGATCCTCGCGAAAGCGCCCTTCGGCGCTCTCCTGATGCAGGTTGGCGTTGGTTGCGGAGAGAATGCGCACATCCACCTGCTGCGTCCGGGAGGAGCCGACGCGTTCCAGTTCTCCGGTCTCAAGCACGCGGAGTATCTTCGCCTGCTGGCGAATTGGAATATTTGCGATTTCGTCGAGAAAAAGTGTGCCACCGCTGGCCAGTTCGAAGCGGCCAATACGATCGGTGCGCGCATCGGTGAATGCCCCCTTGACGTGCCCGAACAGCTCACTCTCGAATGTGCCCTCTGGCAGAGCTCCCGTGTTAACCGCGACCAGCGTGCGCGAGGCGCGGCCTGAAAGCCGATGCAGCGTTTGCGCAACTACTTCCTTGCCGGTGCCGTGCTCGCCTGTGATAAGTACGTTGGCGTCCGAGGGACCCACGCGCGACATAGTCTCCAACACCTGCCGCATCGACGGCGCAGTCGCGATGAAGTCTGGAGCGCCGGGCGCGCGCAGGATGCGATTCTCTGCCTCAAGCCATTGCGTGCGACGCTGGCTGCGATGCAGTTCCATCTGCGTGCGCAGGATGCTGAGCAGCCGGGCATTTTCCCACGGCTTCTGGATAAAGTCGCTGGCCCCCCGGCGCATCGCTTCGACAGCCAGGTCGATGTTGCCCCACGCAGTCATGGCGATAACAGGCAGTTGCGGATCGATCTCTTTGATGCGAACGACGAGGTCCATCCCCTCTTGCCCAGACGTGGTATCGCGGGTGTAGTTTAGGTCGATCAGCACGCCATCGAAGCTGTCATGCAACAACGCCTCGAGCAGCAGAGCCGGAGTGCGCACCATTTCAAGCTGGTAGCCCTCCGGCTTGAGCAGCAGACGCAGGGCCTCCAGAATCTGCGGCTGATCATCGGCGATGAGCAGCTTGTAAGGCCTTTCCGTTGCGGCGTTTAGAGCGCCTGTGTTCTTGCCACTCGTTCCCGTTGTCATGTCTGTTGCCAGTGTGTCAGTCCGCAAGCTCTAATGTCCACTTGGAACTGGTCCGGTAGCTGAGCTGGTTACAGTACCGGAGAGTTCACCCTTTCGAGATTTCTCAAGGGTGATGCCATACTCCTCGAGTACGTTGCCGGTGGCTCTCAATAGATCGATACGTGCCTTCTCATAACCAGTCTCCGCCGTCACCAGTGCGGATTCCGCCACCGCCAGATCATGCTCTGAAGTGAGCGTCTGCTGGTTCGATCCGGCACCCAGCTTTTGCTCCTTCTGCATGATGTCCAGCGTTTTCGCGGCCAGATCCCGGGCCTTGCGTGCAGCAGTTATACGGCTGGCGCCTTGCTCCAGGGTATACCGCGCATTTCGCACCTCGATACGGATGCGCTTCTTAAGCTCCTCCAGAGATACCTGCGACTGGCGATACTCAAGCTCAGTGCGATACTGATCGGCCTTCGCGATTCGATTTCTCAATGGAATGCCCAACTGGAACCCTACCTGATAGTCAGGAGACGAGTAGTTTAGGGCGTTCTGAATGGACGTGCCAAAACCGGTTGATGCGGGGGTGGGGACGCCAGTCGTCGGAGGAATCAGTGGGTTCGACGTTCCCGCGTATCCCGTACCAGAGATGAATCCGTAAGCGGAGAGCGACGGCAGCAGGTTATTGCGCGCACTCTTGCGGCTGAGTTCGCTGTTTTGCAGCACGAGTACGTTCTCCTGAACCTCGGTCCGGTTCTGAAGAGCGCCGGCAATCATGTCCTGCACAGGCTCAGAGATAGTCTGGATCTGACCGCCGATGTGATCCGTTGGAACGACAGGCATCTCTTCCAGAATGGGATCGTCGAGACTGCGCGTAATGGCATTCTTCATGTATAGCTCTTGCAGTTGGAGATTGGTGCGAGCGATCGTCAGATCCTGTTCGCGCGTTGCCTCTTCGCCTTCGGCTTTGAGCACATCCATTTGAGGAATAGCCTGTAGTTCGAATTGCTTGCGGCTGGTATTGAGGCTCTCTGTCGCGAACGCCACCGAGCGCTCACTTACCTGCTCAATATCGTAGGCGCTGACGAGATCCCAGTAGAGATCGCATATCTGAGTTACGGTGGCGATTACCTGAGCACGAAATGCAATGTCGGAGACCTTCTGGTTGGTGCGGGCGATATGAAGGAAGCGCAGGTTCGGACCAAAGCCAAATCCGTTGAGCAGTTGCTGCTGCGCATAAAACTGCATGAACGTCGTGAACTGCGGACTGAATGCATTGTTAGGGCTGTTCGTAGTCAGACGGTTGTTGTCCCAAATCGCCTGAATGCTGCCTCCGGTTGGGAAGGCCTGCTGGTAAGAGAAGTTACCTAGAATGGTATTTTGTTTTGCAACCGGCACGCCCAGTATCTGCTGGTTGGGGACCTGCTGCGTCGTGTGATCGACGTATCCCGTAACCTGCACAAACGGATCGTAGTTGGAAACGGCTGAACCCGTGCCCAGTGTGGACGACACTAGACCATTGTTACCCGCACCCGCCCCACCAGCGCCACTCGATGTGCCGCCGGCACCTGATCCTGCACCGCTCCCTGATCCACCACCGCCGGGTGTTCCTGAGACAACGCCGGTATTGACGCCGCGTACCACGCCACCGGCTGCCGTACGCATAATATCCATCTGAGCGATGGGCAGGTTATAACGAGCAATCACCATGTCGAGGTTGTCTTCGAGCGCGAGATCGATAGCGTCGCGCAGCGATAGGTAAAGCTTACCGTCACGCATCAGTGAATTGAGCCGTACCGAGTTCGCCATGTTCGGCAGTGGAACGGTCTTGCCGCGATAGGAGTCGATAGGGTTATGTGACCTATGCAACATCTGGTCGAACGGAATCTCGGAAGTTGCCGTCGCGGTCGTGTTTGGAGTGGGAGCTACCGGAGCGTTCTTGTCGAGCGAAGCGGGTGCTGGAGGAGGCGTAGTTTGCTGTTCTTGTGCGAACGCCGGAATTGCCGACTGTGCAACGAGGCTCAGGCAGCAAAGTGATGCGACCGATTTGCAAAGAATGCCGGCTGAAGACGCGGCGGAGCGCTTATTGGTCAACTTGTCTTGAATTCTGGAGAAGAAATGATTCACGATTGCACTCCTGCCGTAGTTTGTGCGATGCCCGCTGTGTCCGAATAGAGCCAGCCGTCGCGCAGTTCAATCACGCGCGTGCCGTACCTGGCGTTCTCCTCTGAATGAGTTACCTGGACGATGGTCGTGCCTTCATCGTTCAGCTGTTTGAACAACTCCATAATCTCCTTAGCCTGCCCTGAATGCAGGTTGCCTGTGGGCTCATCGGCGAGCAGCAGACTTGGCTTGTGAATGACAGCACGGGCAATGCCGACAAGCTGCTGCTGTCCACCGGAAAGCTGGCTTGGAAAGAGGCCTTTCTTGCCGACGATGTTGAATTTGTCGAGAGTGTCGGCAACCAACGCCTGACGTTCAAGGCGGGGAATGTCCTTGTACGAGAGCGGCAGATCGATATTCTCAGCAACGCTGAGATCGTCGAGTAGATGATAGCTCTGGAAGACCATGCCGATGCGGCGGCGCGCGAGTTCCGCACGCTGCTTTCGATTCATGCGGTGGACAGGTTCACCCTCGAAATAGAACTCACCGTGCCACTGATCGTCGAGCATGGCAAGCACATTGAGGAGAGATGACTTCCCTGCTCCGGACGGCCCCATGATAGTGACGAATTCGCCCGGATGTATGGTCAGGTTGATGTGACGAAGTACCCATGTTTCGGTGTGGCCCGTCTTGTAGCTGCGCTCTAACTTGTTGAGTTCGATCATGATTTTGAATTACTCCGGTCTACTGATTTCTCAGAATGTTCAGTTACTGAATTAGGACGACTTACTCCGACCCCTATTACTCTGATCTAAGCGCCTTCATGGGATCGACGGACGCGGCCCGGCGCGCAGGAATTGCGGCGGCGACAGCGACCATCAGAGCGCTGATAAGTACCGAGGCGAGGAATGTGACAGGGTCGCCGGGCTGTACCCCATAGAGCTGGCTTGTGAGCAGACGTGAGAGTGCAAAGGCCGCGGGTAGCCCTATGGCGACGCCGATGATGGATGTGAGTGCCATCTCGCGCATGACGAGCATGACTACAGAGATGCGCTGTGCGCCGAGCGCCATGCGAACTCCAATCTCGCGAGTGCGTTGCGCGGTGGCGAAAGCGAGGACGCCATAGAGTCCGACGGAAGTCATGAGCAGGGCGAGTGCCGAGAAGCTCATGGCAAGCGTGGCCAGAGTGCGTGCGCTGGCTACGCTTAGATCTACCTGCTCTTCCATGGTGCGCATACCATCCGCGACAAGCTTTGGATCGAAGCGGTGAATGCTGTCGCGGATGGCGCTCTCTACCGCTTCAGGTTGCTGACCAGTGAAAGCGTACATGGTCAATCCCTTGAAGCGTTTCAATTGAAAGTAGGGTCGATAGACGGTGCCTTTTGGATTAGCGCGCATGTTGCGGTGCCTGGTGTCTCCCACGACGCCAACAATGGTCGTGTCCGGCTTTCCGTCACCCTCGGCGATGAGACGACCGAGCGCATTTTGCGGCGAGCCAAAGAATCGATTGGCAAAGGTCAGATTGACTACTGCAACGAGGGGGCTGCCGGCGACATCCGCATCAGAAAATTCACGGCCCGCAAGCAAAGGCTGTTGCAAGGTAGAAAAGTACCCCGAGGTGATCCAGGGTGCTTCAAAGTCCATGTTCTCTTCCTCGGGCGCAACGTGCCCTTGCACGGTGAAATTCGACTGACTTGAGTCGTTGGCAATCTCAGGATCAGTTGTACCTGCAACCCTTTGCACTCCGGGAATCTGGCGCACAGATTCGAGTACACCTTTTTCCACCTGCGCGGTGCGGTCATCTCCATAACCTGCGAGCGTAGGGTCGACATTGAAAGTGACAAGATGAGCGACCTGGAAACCAATGTTCTGGCTACGCAGATTGGTAAGCGTGCGGAGGAAGAGTCCGGCGCCTCCCAGGAGAAGAACTGTGAGCGCAATCTGCAAACCGACAGCGATCTTGCGGAAGCGCTGCGAACCCCTGGATGCGGTACCTGTGTTTTGGCGAAGAGCTTCTGCAAGCCGTGGACGCAGGAACTGCAACGCCGGCACTATGCTAAAGGCAACCGTCACAACCAACGAGAGCACCAAGGTAAAAAACAGAATCCGTCCATCAACTGACGCCGAGTAGGGTGCTCCATTCGGGTCGTCACTGTTGGACATCAAATCGACGAGAGTGCGAGCTATGACCGGAGAGAGAGCAACGCCTGCGAGAGCTCCCAATGCTCCGAGAACTCCGCCCTCGATGAGCAGCTGAGCTATGATTCTGGAGCGTGCGGCTCCCAGTGCATAGCGCATTGAGATTTCACGCACGCGGCCGGCTGCACGCAGCAGCAGCAGCGTGGCGATGTTAACGGCACACATGGCTGCGAGGACTGCCACCATGCCCATCAGGACAAGCAGGGGCGTTTTAAGTTCCACGCGCTCGGGGTTAAATCCACTCGAATCGTCTTTGACTGAGAGATGGCTCTTGTTGAGGAACCCATCTTTGAATCGCGCTGAGGCATGCCCATAGCCGGTAAGTTCCTGAGCGCGCAGTGAGTACCATAGCGGCCCCATACTTGTTTCCGCCTGCTCGCGGCTCACGCCAGGCTTGAGGCGCGCGATGAGGGTGAGCCAGACCGATTGATGATTAGTCAAATTATCGCGTTTCGCAGTCCAGGGCATCGCCACCTCACTCATGCTGACGGGAAGGAAGACGCCAGGTCTATATCCCCCAATAGCAGTCTGAAAGCCTTCAGGCGCAACTCCAAGAATCGTGAATGGATGACCGTTGATGAGCAACGTCTTGCCCGGCACGTCTGACGCTGAGTTGAATCGCGACTTCCAATACTCGTAGCTGAGCACGACGACGGGATTGGCGTTTTTGGCAGTGTCGTCGGACTGATTCATCAGGCGACCGACGGCAGGCCTTAGGCCAAGAAGATCAAAGTAATTTCCCGTTACCAGCTCGGCGTCTTCATTCTCCGCCTGATCATGCCAGGAAACGCCGACACCGGTATGGTCAGCCGCCAGGATGTCAGCAAATACTGCGTTGCGGGCGCGCAAGTCCTGGTACATCGGGTAGGAAAAATAGTTGGCGAGATCGCCTCCGAAGCTGCTCGCGGAGCCCTCGAAACTGCCTGTCCATTCGAAGCGCACCAGTTCTTTCGGATTGCGCACCGGCAGCATGCGTAAAAGCACCTGATCGAAGATGGTGAAGATGGCGGAGTTGGCTCCAATACCAAGGGCCAGCGTAATAATCACCGTCGCCGCGAAGCCGGGTGAGCGAGTCAGTTGCCGCAAAGCGTACCGTACGTCCTGAATGAATGTATTCATGCCGAGTTCCTTTTGTTCCTGTTCCAATACTTGCGAGTTCGGTTCTGTTCCGTGCCGCTCTATTCGATCCTGAGAGCTTTCATGGGTTCGATGGAGGCGGCGCGGCGGGCCGGAATGAAGCCCGCAAATGCTGCACATGCTGCCAGTATGACCGTTGCACCGATGAGTGCAATCGGGTCGTAAGCGCTCACACCATAAAGCTGGCTGGCCATCAAATGGCCGGCGAACAAAGCAAACGGTATTCCAATGAGAAGGCCTATGCCGATCTGAAAAAGCACACGCCGCAACACCATACCGACAACACTGGGGCGCGTTGCTCCAAGAGCCATTCGAATGCCGATCTCCCCAGTGCGTCGAGCGACGAAGTACGACGTAACGCCGTAAAGACCCACTGAAGCGAGAGCCAGAGCGACCAGGCCGAAGAGCGTCGTAAGTCGCGCGATCAGCCGATCCTGGTTGAAGTTGCCGGCGACCTGCGCATCGAGCGAACGAAGATCGTCCACGGTAAGGTTGGGATCGATACTCGCCAGAGTGCGCCGGACAAGCGCTTCGACATCTTCCTGTGGACGGTTAAATCGAAGCACAATCGAGTTGATGAACATGGATTGCAGTTCACCACCGATCATCGAGTCTTCTTTGTAAGCGGTGTACTGCTGCGTGAGCGGCCGCAGATAGACAGGACGAACCTTATCGCGCGGATTATTCATCTTGAAGTCCTTGAATACACCGACAATTTCCCACGCGCTGGAATAAGGAACAAAGTCGATGCCGAAGTGCTTGCCGACCGGATTTTCGTTGGGAAAGAAGCGCTTGGCAAATGTCTCGTTCACCACCACCACCGGCAATGATGTCGCCGTGTCCTGATCGTTGAACGCGCGCCCGTTGACGATGGGCACTCCGATAGCATCGAGATAGTGCGCGCTGACGCGGTCCCATGTTGAGCCGCAGTGTGAGCCGGGTGTGGGGGCCGGGTGACCTTGCTGGATGACGCATTCGCCCCAGTTATCGCCTTCGAGCGGGCTGTAGAGAGCGAGGCCTACGCCAGTGACACCGGGCAGCGCCGAGAATCGAGCTTGCATCTCGCGATAAAGTGTGGGCAGACGCTCGGCAGTGTATCCTGCGCCCGCGGGATCAAGATGCAGAACGTAGCGGTCGGTGGTCGCGATGCCGAAGTCCTGATGCTCAAGGTTAGTGAGAGATTTGGTCATCAACGCGGCGCTCACAAGCAGCACGAGCGACAGAGCAGCCTGTAAAACCACCAGGATAATCTGCGGCAAAGAGGACTGGTCTTTCGTCGAGCGATTCGATCCGCGCAAAGCTTCCGCAGGCTGCGCGTGAGAAGACATCCATGCGGGAGCCGTACCAAAAAGGATGCCGGTGAGCAGCGAGACGAGAAACGCAAACCCAAGCACCGGCAGCGATGGGCTGGCATTGATGGGCATATTCTTTGCATCGGGAAAAGCCAGCGTGAGAATCAGATGCGAGCCTGCATAAGCAACTGCCAGGCCGGCGAGTCCACCGAGGCAACTAAGCAAGACGCTCTCCGTAAATATCTGCCGGATGAGGCGGGCTCGCCCGGCTCCGAGTGCCATGCGGATAGAGATATCTGCGCGGCGAGACGTACTGCGCGCGAGCAGCAGATTGGCGATGTTAGCGCAGGCGATGAGCAGCACCACGGATGAGAGAATCATCAGCATCTTGAGGCCGGTGCCTGTAGCCTGCTGCAGGCTTTGAATGCCTCCTCCGCCGGGAACGATCGTGACGTGCTGCTTGGGAATCTCCGCCGCGCCGCCGTGCTCAGTGTAGGCGGGGCGGGTTGCCAGCCATTCACGCAGAGAGGCAGAAAGCTTCGCCTGTAGCGGAAGGATTGCCGTGCCGGGGCGGACGCGGCCCAGCGGATATAGCCAGTTCGACTCCTGATGATGCAGCAGGGAGCTTGGGCCTGCGATCACAGGCTCGTTCGACAGCGGCATCCAGATGGCAGGCGGCGTATCCGCCAGACGATCTCCATAAAACCCACGCGGTGCGATGCCCAAAATAGTCACGGGATGAGCCTGAATGAGAACCGTGGAACCGACGATCGAAGGGTCGCCTGCAAACTCACCCTGCCACGCTTGGTAGCTGAGCACTGCAGTCGGTGACGCAGTTGGTTGATCGTCACTATCGACAAGTAACCGGCCCAGGTATGGCCCGACACCAAGCGTTGTGAAGTAGTTGCCAGTGACGTACTCCGAAGTCATCGACTTGGCGACTGCGTTGCCGCGGCGAACACTGAATCTGCTTCCTCCCGCCTGCATCGCCGCCAACTGTTCGAACTCAGGCGCAGACTGCTTCAAATGAAGAAAGAGATCATAGGAGTAGATGTCGAAATCTCCGTTATCCCCGACAAACCCGCCATTCACACAGCAATCGTCCGTGTCGCCGATACGATAAAGCTGCGCCGGATCCGCGACCGGAAGCGACTTGAGAAGAATGCCCTGCACCAGCGTAAAGATAGCCGCATTGGCGCCGATTCCGAGGGCCAGCGTGATGACCGCCGTCAGGGTGAATCCCGGCGACTGCCGCAACTGGCGCAGCGCATAGAGAATGTCCTGGCTCGCGTTCTGTATCCATCGGTTCATGGCAACTTCCTTTCGTCCTTCGTATCTTTCATCTCTATTCAGTTCTCAGCGCCTGCATCGGTTCAAGACGAGCCGCTCGCCGGGCAGGCAGTAGCGCGGCAAACGTCGCAACAGCAATCATCGCGGCGATGGCAACAGCAAAGCTCAGCGGATCGAAGGGCGACATCTGGTACAACATCGACTTCAGCGGACGTATGGCAAGAAAAGTCAGCGGCATGCCAGCGACGAGGCCCGCAACAAGTATCCACAGGCTTTCGCGCATCACCATCGCAAGTATCTGTGACCGGCGTGCGCCGAGCGCCATGCGCACACCAATCTCAGTCGTGCGGCGGCTCACGCGAAACGAGTGCGTCCCGTAGAGGCCGGTGGCGACAAGCAACGCAGCGAGAGCACCGAAGAATCCGCCCATCGCTGCGAACATGCGCTGCTGCCGGTAAGACTCTTCAAACTGTTCGAGCTGAGTCATCGGCTTTTCGATTGGGACGTTGGGATAGGCCTGCGCGACTACCTTGCGCAGCACCGGCAACATCGCCTGCGCTTCACCGCGCGTGCGAACTTCCATCTGCATCGTGCCAAGAGCCGGCGCCTGCATCTCGGCGTAATAAGCCATCGGCTGAGCCTGCTCAGCGACGCCGTTGTACTTGCTGTCTGCGACCACACCCACGATCGTGTTTGGATGTTTCTTGCCCAGTTGATGACCGATCGGGCTGCCGTGCGGAAAATACTTTTTGGCAAAAGTCTGATTGACTATGGCGACCAGGAGATTCTTGTCGGTGTCGGTATCGCGAATATCCCGGCCCTCAAGCACCGGCACTCCCATCGTTTCAAAGAAGTTGGCGCCCACGCCGTTGTTGCGCAGATTAGCCCCTCGCTGTTCGACTCCATCAATGACCATGTCGCTGTTGTTCGTCCACCCCGAGCCTGGACGATTCTCGGCCATCGATACCGACTCAACCCCCGGCGCCGCGCGAAGGCGATCGATCAGCGTGCGATAGAAAGCATGCGATTCCTGCCCTTGCGGAGTTACACCAAAGACCAGTAGACCCTGTGTCTGAATTCCCAGATTCTCATGTGCGTAGTTGCCCAGGGTGCGCAGCAGCAGCCCTCCGGCCATCAGCAGAACGAGGCAGATCGCCATCTGCGCCACAAGCACAATGCGTCCGCTGAGCACCCGTCCGCGATGCGCTGTGGTGTTCGTAGCCGTCGAGCGCAGGACACCTGCAACCGGCGCGCGCATCGCGCTCCATAAAGGAACTAGGCCAAAAGCAATCGCAGCGACCGATGAAATGGCCAGCGTGTACAGAAGCACCGTTCGATCAGGACTCAGGCCGGTCTCGATACCCGACCACGCAGTCAGCGCGCGTGTGGCGGAGAGCGCAAAGAGCCAGCCGAGCCCCGCCCCTGCCGCCACAAGCAGGAGACTCTCGCAGAGCAGCTGACGGAAGATGCTGCCCTTGCGCGCACCCAGCGCGAGCCTCAGGCTGAATTCGCGCTGCCGCACTGCGTTGCGCGCCTGCACCATCATCGCCACATTCGTGCAGGCGATCAACAGCACCAGCGCAACGAGGCCCATCAGTATCTGCACCGGCTCGCGAAATTCCTCGCTGTATCCGGAGATACCGCGCGCCGGAACGAAGTCGATGAGTGGCTTCCATTCCTTGGGATCGACCTTGCCCAGGCTCTTCGTAACGACTTCGCCAAACGGCCCGGCCAGCGCCTGCTGCGCCTGCAGAGGTGTCACGCCGGGGCGAAGCCGCGCCATCATGCGCAGGAACCACCAGGTCGGCCGCTCGTAGAAGCCGCCGTCCTCCGCTGTCGTACCCCACGCATTCAACTGCGGATTGACCTGAAACGGAATCCAGAAATCGGTCGATGTAGCTGGCTCGATGCCCTTGAATCCACGAGCAGTGATGCCGACGATAGTCAGCGGAACGCTCTTGACATACAACGTCTGGCCAAGCACTGCTGGGTTGCGAGAGAAGCGCCGCGTCCAGTAGTCGTAGCTGATTACGACGATTGGAGCGTGGTTCTTTTCGTCCTCCACAGTAAAGCCGCGGCCAGCCAGCATCCTTACTCCAACGCCTGAGAAGAAGTTGCCGCTGACCTCTTCGCCCTCGCGCTCTTCGGGCAGTTCGCCATAGCGCACCGCGACGCTGCCGGTGAAGCTGAGCGGCACATAGCCCACAAGTTCTTCAAGCACATCACTGCGCTGGCGCAACGCCTCAAAGCTTGCCTCGGGAAAAGACGTCGACGAGTCACCCGAACTGCCGGAGTTCGGAGCCTGTCCCTGCCCATTGGCCATGCGGACATAGCTAAGCCCCTCAGGCCGGCTTACAGGCAGCATCTGTAACAAAATCGCATTCATCACGCTGAAGACAGCAGTGTTCGCGCCGATGCCCATCGCAAGCGTGATCACCACCACCAGCGCGAAGCCCCACGACTTGCGCAACTGGCACAGCGCGTAGCGAATGTCCTGTAAGAGACTCATCATATGCATGCGATCCTTTCGCGTTTTCGCATTCTCGTCATCACTCTCCACGCAGCGCTTGCACGGGTTCAATGTAAGCCGCGCGGCGCGCAGGAAGAACACACGCTGCCACCGCAAGCAGAAAGACAGAGAGTGAAGCGAGTATGAGAACAGTCGGATCCAGCGGGTCAACCTGGAAAAGCATCGAGCGAAGCAATCGCGTGGCGAAGAAAGCAGCCACTGCGCCGATCGCACATCCGGCAAGACCATGCTTTGCTCCCGAAGCGAGAATGATCTGCATCACGTTCGCACGCTGCGAACCAAGAGCAAGACGGATAGCCATCTCCTGGGTGCGCAGCGCGGCCGAGAAGGCGATGACGCTGTAGATGCCCAGCAACGCCAGTAATACCGCAGCCGCGGCAAAGGCTGAGATCAGCACTGTATTAAACCGCTGCGGAGCTTCGCCTTCGCTCACCACCTGATCCATCGACTCAATCTGAGTAAGAGGCAGTCGCGGATCGATAGAGCGAACCGTCGACTGCAGCGCACTGATCATCTGCTCCGGAGCCATACTCGAGCGCAGCACGATTGTTCCGCCGCTGCCAGTAAGCATGTCAGGGGGACCAAATTGACCAAGTGCGATCTTGAATTGGCTGGCCGGCTGATACATCTGCGAGCGCGTGTCCGCATCCGGTGAGCCTTGCTTGATGTCGCCGATCTCGCCAACAACAGTCATCCACGGCAGCGGCGTATTCGGAACTCCGATGTGCAACCGTTTGCCGATCGGATCCTGGCCCGGCCAGTATGTTTCAGCCAGTGTGTGGTTGACGATGACAACAAGCTGCGAATTCTCGCGGTCCGCCTGACTAAAGTCACGGCCGCGCAGGATAGGAATTCCCGCCGCGCTGAAGTAGCTGCCGATCACCTGCGAAGGCCACGCCAGATTCAAAGTAGTGCCCTTGGGCGAGACATAGCCCTCAGGAACAAAGCCCATGCTGCCGCCCTGTCCAGAACCCGGCAAGATCGAAGTGACGCCTATCGCCTGCACTCCGGGCAACTGTTGCAGCTTGTTGAGAAGCAATTCGTTGAATGCATTGACGCCGCCCTGCGTCGAATACTGCTGCTGAGGAAGGCTATACGAAGCAGTCAACATGTGGTCTGTGCGAAAGCCCATATTCACAGCGCGCAGCTTCTCAAAGCTCCGCAACAGCAAACCCGAGCATGTCAGTAATACCAGCGCGACGGCAACCTCCAAGATCACCAACACCGAACGCAGACGAGCGTGCCCCCCGCCGACGCTTCCGGTACGGCCGCCTTCCTTCAGCCCATCGTTAACACTGGTATGAGCGGCAGCAAGCGCAGGAGTAACTCCGCACAGCAAACCTGTAACTATCGCCAGTGAAAGCGCGAACAGAACAACCTGCCAGTCAAGACCGATTGAGCTGACTCGCGGCAACGTTTCAGGCAGAAAGCTCACGCCGACGCGAAGCGCGATCGATGCCACGCCAAGGCCAAGCAATCCGCCGCCGAGGCTGAGCGTAAGCGTCTCGACAAGAGTCTGCCGCAGAATTGCCGCTCCACTCGCGCCAAGGGCAAGACGCACCGCAATCTCGCGACGCCGGCGGATCACGCGTACCAGCAGTAAGCCTGCGAGATTGGCGCAGGCGATGAATAACACCACTGCAACGGCGAGAAAGAGCGTGCGCACCAGCGGACGCGCCTGAGAAACTGTGGCCTCATCCAGCGATTGCACAACGGCATGCAGGTGAATACTGTTGGCGAGTTCAGGGTAACGGCGCATCATTTCTTCGGGCACGCGCTCAGCGTCCTGCTGCGCCGCACCGGCGCCGATACCAGGCTTGAGGCGTCCGACCATCTGGTAATTCCAGCTCGAACTCCCCTGAGCAATCTCGCTTTGGCTGAGACTCATCGGAACCCAAAGTTCGCTGCGATTCAACTGACCCGGAACAAGAGGAAACTCGAAGTCACGCGGCATGACTCCGATAATCTCGTACGGTTGACGATCGAGCAGAATCTTCTTGCCAAGAATGTGCTCGTCCCCCTGAAAACGGCCATGCCACATGCTGTAGCTGATGACGGCTACGCGCGTCTTGTCCGTATCTTCCTGCTGCGTAAACGTTCGCCCCATGAGCGGCGAAATGCCAAGGGTCGGGAAGGTTGCCGCACTGAGCCGCGAAGCGTTGATCTGCGCAGGATCCCCTGCGCCCGAGAATTCATAACCGGTGATTTGATATCCGCCCAGACTTGAGAATCCGTGTGTGTCACTGGCATAGGCCAGCAACTCCGGCGCAGTCACTGCCGGCCGGTCGATTCCCGCGCTTTCGGTGCCCTCGATCTTGTCGCCCACAGCAACCAGCCGCGCAGGGGCGGCAAAGGGCAGTGGACGAAGCAGCACTCCTTCAACGATAGAGAAGATGGCCGTGGTCGCGGCGATGCCAAAGGCCAGCGTGAGAATCGCGGTCAACGCAAAGCCGGGCGACTTGCGCAACTGGCGTAGTGCGTAGCGAACATCCTGCATGAATCCGGGCATCGTATCTTCTCCTTTATTCGAAACGTTATTCGGAACGCAGTGCTTGCATAGGCTCGACAGATGCTGCACGGCGTGCCGGCATCCAGCTTGCGATTAAAGTGGCGGTGAGAATTGCGATCGCAGCGAGCATTGAAGCCTGCGAGGCGCTCATCGCAATCTTCGCAGCACCCGCCGAGGCATCGACGCCTGCATCGGCCAGTAAATGACTCACCACCGGCCTCATCAGCCAGCTTGCAGCAAGTCCAATTGCCACGCCCATCGATGCGACTGCAAGGCCGCGTCCCAGGAAAGAGCGCAGAATACTGAATCTGTCCGCACCAAGCGCCATGCGGACTCCAATCTCGCGCGTGCGCTGCGTGACCTGATAGCTCAACAATCCGAATAGCCCCATCACAGTGAGCACCACGGCGAATCCCGAAAACCCGCTGGCCACCAGTGAGAAAAAGCGAGGCTCATCCGTGGTGTGATCGATGACCGTCTGCATGCTTGTAAGCCTGGCAACAGGAATCTCCGGATCGGCGCGATCCACGGCCTCGCGCGCCACCTCTGCCATCGGCACCGATGCCGCCGTCCGCACTGTGAAAGTTGTCGGGAACCAGCCGTTCATAATGCCCGTCATTTCGTTCGAAAGCTGGCCCATGGATGCATAAACCATCACTCCATCGCTTTCAACGAGAGACCGTGTGCGCACATCTCCGGCTACGCCCACGATGCGCCAGCTAAGGTCGTTTCCGATACGCACATACTCGCCGATTGGAGACCGTCCCGGCCACCATCTCCGCGCCGCTGCCTCGCCAATAACTGCTACCAGGCTGCCGCCTGCTCGATCACCGTCGTTGATGTCGCGGCCAGCGAGCAGAGGGATGCCCATTGTGTGCAGGTAGCCCGGCGTAACAGAGCGAAATTCAATAATCTGATTCATATCCTTGCGCCCATCCGGAGAGCCGGAGATATTGAGTCCGCGATCGAGAGGCAACCCGTTCACCGCCGCAGCCTGATCTACTCCTGGAGTCTGACGCAGTCGATCGAGCACCGACGAGATGAACTGTGTCGTCTTCTGAGTGCTCGCGTAGCCGTCGCCTTTCAGCGCTACCTGAAATACCGTCAGTCGCTTTGGCTCAACACCCGACGGCAGCGATTGAAGCTTGACGAAAGTTCCCAGCAATATCGAAGCAGTCGAGACCAGGACCATGGCCAACGCCACCTGAGCGACCATCAATGCGCGGGAGACACGTGCATGCGAGATGTTGTCGCCGACCGATGGACCACCCAGCCTCATCTCACGAGTGCCGCCGCGCAGAATCGCCCAGGCCGGAAGCGTCGAGAAGACAGCCGTAGCCAGAAGCGCAACCATAAAGACAATGCCGCCCAGCAGCCACGCGCTTTGCTCACCATGAAGATTGGGAACAGCAATAGGCGCGGCATGCAACAAAATCCTCACCGAAGCGAGCGCAACGAAGATGCCCAGCACTCCGCCGCAGATGGCCAGCAGCAGACCCTCGCAAACGACCAGTTGCAACAGCTGCGCGCGGGTTGCGCCGAGCGCGCTGCGCAAGGCGATCTCGCGGGAGCGCCGCATCGCTCTTGCAGTCATCAATCCGGCGAGATTGAGGCACGCCACCAGCAGCACAACAAACACCGCGCCCATCACTGTGAGTAGCGTGCGGCGAATGCTGCCAACCACCACGTCCTGTAGCTTCCATGCATGAAAGATATGTAGCTGGTTGCCGCGCGAAAACCATTTCAGGTAGCTCGGATTCTGCTTATAAAACGGCTGCTGCAACGCATTCAGCCGCTGCTCGACCTGGCTCATCGTCACATCCGGGCGCAGGCGCGCGATCATTTCATAGTTATCGCCATCGTAGCCCGGATCTTTCGGCCCCAGTTGCAAAGGCAGCCAGATCTCCGGAGTAGCGAGAACACCCGGAGCGCTTTCAGTAGTGGTAGCGAAACTGCGTGGCATGACGCCAACCACTGTAAACGTCTCTTCATTGATCCTGATTGCACGGCCAACAACATTAGGATCGCTATTGAAGATTCGCGTCCAGAGTCCATCGCTCAACACCACAACCCGCGGTCCGCTGGGATGATCTTCTTCAGGCAGAAAACCCCGTCCCAGCACAGGTATTGCGCCCAGAGTTCGGAAGTATCCTTCGGAGACACGCAGCGAATTGATCTGCGTAGCGTGGCCGCCGTTGATGGAAAGGTTTACGGCCGGCCCCGAGTCGTCCATCACTGCGGTAGAAGAGAATTCCGGACTATTCTCGCGTATAAAATCGGCTGTGCCGCCTGTCTGTTCGGCGTTGGGCGTTTCTTCCGGATAAGTGAAAGCCACACCCACCAGCCGGCTCGGATCGGCATAAGGCAGTGGTTCAAGCAGCACCGTCTGGATTACGCTGTACACAGCCGCGGTCGCACCGATGCCCAGCGCCAGCGTGAGCACCGCCGTCACGGTAAACCCCGGTGTCTTGCGCAACTGGCGAGCCGCATAGCGAAAGTCTTGTGTCAGTCCAATCATCGGTATCGCTCCCTCTGCCTGTAGTGAACTACTCACTTCTCAGCGCTTGCATCGGTTCAATAGAAGCCGCGCGCAGCGCTGGAACAAGCGTCGCCAGCAGACCCGCAACCATCAGCAGCAACGCCAGCAATACAAAACCGCCAGCTTCCTGCCGCACTTCAAAGTAGATAACCATGCCGATCACTTTGCTGGCTATCATCGTGAGCGCAAGACCAACCAGCGCGCCAACACCCAACATCCATGTCACACGCGTAAAGACCATGCCCAGAATGCGGTTCCGCGTCGCGCCCAGCGCCATGCGCACACCGATTTCGCGCGTGGTCTGCGCGACCTCCTGGCTGACGAGTCCGTAGAGGCCAACCATCGCCAACGCAAGCGCCAGTCCTGCAAAGATACCGAACAGCCAACTCTCCATCCGCTCAAAGACCAGCGTGTCGGATATCACTTCGGTCATAGTGCGCGGATCAGCCAGCGGCACCGTGGGATCGACATCATGCAGAGCGTTGCGCAGCGCCGAAACGATCAGCTTCGGATCACCCTCGGTCCGGTTCACCAGCACCATCGTCGATAGCGCGCTTGCGGAATCCTTGGCAGGAATCTCGTCGATCAGATAGTCCATCTCGGCAAGCTCATCTTCGCGAATATCCTGGCGCACGTTGCCCATCACCCCCACAACCTCGGTCATCTCCTCGACCTTTTGCTTTGGGTTGCCGGCGTCGTTGATGTGCGGCGTGGCGTCGCCGTAGCCCGAAGGTAAGAACTGCCTCACAAAGGCGTCATTAGCCACAACCGCAGGGGTCTTGCGCGTATTGATGTCGATCTGCTCCGACAGTCTGCGGCCGCCATGCAGCGCGATGCCCAGCACATCGAAGTACCCGCTGCTAACCATGCGATTCTCCGCAAGCATCACCTGATTGTGCGGATAAGGTGGTTGACCGGCGATATGTACTTCCGAATTGGAACCCCAGCTCTCCACTGGAAGCATGTCAATCACACCAGCCGCCCGCACTCCCGGAAGATGGGAGACCCGCTCAAGCAGCGGACGATAAAACGTCGCGACCACATCGCGTCCGTTATACCGGCCCGGAGCAAGATGTAGATCTACTGCGAGAATATGTGTTGGATCGAATCCAAGTTGCGTATGACGATACCGCGAAACCACGCGCAGCAGCAGCCCGGCGACCACCAGCAGCACCAGCGTCAGCGCAACCTGCGTGATCACGAATCCGGAACGCAGACGATGCTGCCCACGCTGCATGCCCGCGCTGGTGCCAGACTTGAGAGCACTATTGGGATCGATGCCCGACAGGCGCAACGCAGGATAAAGTGAGGCCACCAGACTTGTAAGCACCGATACTCCGATCGCCGCAGCCAGCACCACCCAATTGATGTGAACGTCTGCACCACGCTGCAGCGCTCGCAGCAGAAAGGTCCGCATCAGGCTGAGCATCAGCGAGGCCAGCCCCACGCCACCGGCTGCTCCCAACAACGAAAGAATTAAACCCTCCGTCAGCACCTGTCGCAGCAGGCGAACTCGCCCCGCGCCGATCGCCACGCGCATAGCCATCTCGCGTTCCTTCTTGACCCCTCGCGCAAGCAGCAATCCGGCTACGTTGACACAACCAATGGCAAGCACCGCAAGTACTGCGCCGAGCAGCGTAAGCAGCGGACCTTTGCTGTCCCTGCTGACGTCCTCCGTAAGTAGCTGCACGCGGATGGTGCGGCCCGCGTCGGTATCAGGGTAGGCCTGCGCCATATTCGCGTAGATCTGCGACATCTCGGCACGAGCATGCTCTATCGTCACGCCGTCTTTCAAGCGCCCGACGGAGCGCAACCAATGCGAACCGCGTTGACGCATCCACGAAATAGAGTTGAGATGGATCGGCACGTACACGCCATCCCGAAAGCTCAGAGGAAAGCGAAAACCAGCGGGCATCACGCCCACAATCGTGTGCGGAATGCCATCCAGCCGCACCACTTTTCCAACCACATCCTGCGAGCCATTGAAGTTCTTTTGCCAAGTCTGGTAGCTGAGCACCACAATGTCGTTCTTCCCATCTTCCTGCTCTCCAGGTAAAAAGGTGCGACCCAGCAGCGGCTTCACGCCGAATACATTGAAGAAGTTATCCGACGTGCGAACAGCCTGCACGGTGACCGGGCCATCCGGCGTCTCCATCGACATATCGCGCCAGCGGAAGTAGCCCGCATACGCGCTGTATGACTGCGCCTTGGATCTCTCATCAAGGTAACCCGGCCACGAATCCGGCTGCGTATAACCGCTCTGGCTGCGCGATTCCAGAGAGACAAGGCGGTCAGGATCGGCATACGGCAGCGGCCGCAAAATCACCGCATCGATCACGCAGAAGACAGCCGTCGCCACTCCCACGCTGAGCGCAAGTGTAAGCACTACAGTCAAGGCGAAGCTGGGCGACTTGCGCAACTGGCGCAATGCGTAGTGCACGTCTTGAAAGAAACTCGCCATCTCCACTCCTTCTGCTGCCTGCGCTGTTCGGGACTTCTACTCGGTTCTCAGCGCGACAATCGGTTCAATCGAAGCCGCGTGCCGAGCAGGCACCCACGCAGCGAGAAACGAAGCCGACGCGAGGATCACAATGACAGCCGCGAAGGTGAGCGCGTCGTGTGCCTTTACGCCAAAGATGTAACTCTGTGCGAGAGACACCGCGAACCACGCCAGAGCCGTGCCACATACCAATCCGGCGCTCACCAACATGAGCGCGCGACGCAACACAAGACCGAGAATGTTTCCCCTTTGCGCGCCGAGTGCGAGACGCAGCCCTATCTCACGCGTTCGCTGAGCGACTGTGAAAGAGAGCAGACCGTAGAGGCCGACCGATGCGATCAGCAGGGCAAGCCCCGCGAAGCCTTCGAGCAGGTACGATGTGACGGTCTGGCTGCCGAAAGAATCCTCGACTGCCTCATGAATCGTCTTGACGTCGGTCGTCGTGGCATCGGGAGCTACCTCATGCAGAGCCCTGTCGAACTGCGCACGCAATGCATCGGCAGGTACGGCGCCGCGAATTGCCACCTGAATGAACGCTGTCGCGATGTTATAGAGGGCTGCACCGGGAGTGATCTGCGCCAGGCAGAAATACATTTCAGGCTTGGTATTTTTCGTCACATCCCCTTGTTTGACATCGCCGATGACGCCAACGATATGTGCGTCATCAAAGCGCCCCTTACCCATGCTGACGACATGACCGATCGGATCCTGACCGGGAAGATACTTGTTCGCAAAAGCCTGATTGATAACGACAACAACGGGAGAGGTAGCCGTATCATCCTCGGTGAAGAATCGGCCACGCAGCATGGGAATACCCATCGCCTCAACCAAGCCAGCCGAGGCCAGGCGCCCGTCCGCGTCGGCCCCGTGCGTTCCCGGCGTAGCTTTATGATCCAGATCTGCATAAAGCATGACGCCGAAATCTTTACGCATCGGCATCACGGAGCTGAGAGCAGCTACTCGAACTCCAGGGATGGCGCGAAGCTTCTCCAGCAATGGCAGGTATGTCGTCTGAACGATATTCGCTTCGCCGACAGAATCCTTTTCGTCCCAGCCGCCTGAATGAGTGTTGAGAATGATCCCGCCGGTCAGCACATTCTGCTGCGCAAAGCCGAGCGGAATCGCGCGCAATGACTGAATCGTCCGCAGAAACAAGCCTGCGCCCACGAGAAAGACCAACGTCAGCGCCAGTTGTGCGACGACCAGAATCTCGCGGGTACGATTGTGGCTTGCCGAGGCGGTGCTGTTTGCTCCGTGCAAGTCGCGCTGAACGTCACTACGGGTAGCTCGCAGGGCAGGCACGAGTCCGACTACGAGCGCGGTGATGAGCGTGAGGACCGCAAGGCCGGCAATCACACGCCACTCCACGTGAATGGCGCTGGTCAGCGGAAGGCTATGCTCGATTCGACGCCAGAGGAGCTTGATGATCGTTTGTCCGGCGAGCAGGCCGAGGACACTCCCCATCAGGCTCAACAACAGGCTCTCAACGATAGACTGTTGCAACAGACGGCCGCGGCTTGCGCCGAGTGCGGCGCGGACTGCCTGCTCGCGAGTCCGTGCAACGGCACGGGCCAGCATGAGGCTGGTAACGTTCAGGCAAGCCAGCACCCAGATGCCCGCCACAACGGCGTAGAGCAGACCAAGCGGCTTGCGCGCATTTTCATTGAGCGAGGTCTGATAGTCGGTCACGGCCACGCTTGCGGGCAATGCATCTTCGCCGGTCACCTCTTTGGCAATGCGTGCTTGAGTTCGGTCCAGATTGGCCTTGAGCTGCGAGATTGTCATGCCATCCGGCAAACGTGCGTAAAGTTCCCCCCAGGCCTGATGCGCGCCGGTCAGCGCGGTCTTTGCATCGGCAGAGATCGCAGCCGGCGCCAAGACCTCCATCGTTTCGCCAAACTGAAAAGCAAACCCTTTTGGCATTACCCCGACGATTGTGTAAGGCACGCTCTTGATGGCCAGGGTCTTGCCAACGATTTGTCGATCGCCATTGTAGAGCCTCCGCCATACATCTTCTCCAAGCAGCAGTTCATGTTCACGTCCTGGCTCATTCTCTTCTGGACGAAAGCTGCGGCCCATTATCGGCTGAACGCCGAGCATCTCAGTCAATCCGGCTGACACATCGACTTTTCCGATCTGAATGCGACCGCCCGGTCCCACAACGCTGGCGGTGCTTTGGTTCAGGATCACGCCAGTCTTCACCGTCGATCCTAGAGCGTCGATCAACTGCCGCATGTTCGCATAGTTGAGCTGCATGCGGAACCCGTTGTTACTTTCCGGCCCATCGATCACGACGAGACGATCCGGCCTGGCATAGGGAAGAGGCCGCAGCAGGATGCCCTCGATTAAAGTGAAGACGGCGATGTTCGCTCCCAGTCCAAGGGCCAGTACAGTCACCGCGGTCGCCGTGAAGCCGGGCGACTTGCGCAACTGGCGCAGCGCGTAGCGAATATCCTGCAACAGACTGCTCATCGTCTCATCCTTCCGCTCTTGTTTGCCTGCATCGCGCGCACCGATCTTCGGATCACTCGCCCCTGAGCGCTTCCAGCGGATTGATGGAGGCAGCGCGGCGCGCGGGAATCCAGCTTGCCAGCAGAGCTGCGATAAATAGGACTGCCGAGACTGCCGCGATTGCCGTATAGTCCAACGAGCCGATACCGTAGAGGCCGCTCTGCATGGCGTGGCCGACGAAGTACGCGCCTATCGCTCCAATGCCGAGCCCGATGAACGCCAGCAATATTCCCTCGTTGAGAATGAGCGAAACAACTTTGCCACGGCTTGCCCCCAGCGCCATGCGAAGACCGATTTCATGCTCTCGCTGCGACACCGTAAACGCCATCACGCCATAGATGCCCACCGCCGCCAGCAATAGCGCCACTGCGGCGAAGCTGACGAAGAGGAACATCGTAAATCGATCGCCTGACATCACAAGGCTCTTGATCTCATCCATCGTGTGAGGCTCAGCAAGCGCGATCTCCGGATCGACAGCATGCACCGCCGCCTCAATGCTGCGAGTCATCAGCGCGGGATCGCCAGCCGTCCGCACAGCGATGTTCGCTGTCGGCCACGGAATCTGCCAGAAAGGTATCTCGATCTCAGGGCGCCCCTCGCGAAGACCATTGCCGCGCACATCATGAAAGACGCCCACTATCTGCCACGACTGATACGGGCCGAGCTTAGTTACACCAGGGATCAGTTCCTCGACATTCAGGCGCTGTTGTAGCGGGTCTTTGTCTTTGAAATACTTCTGCGCGAAGTTTTCGCTGACCATGGCCACACGCACACTGCTCGCCGTATCCTGATCGGTAAATGAGCGGCCTCGAATCACCTGTATGCCGAAGGTCTTGAAGTAATCGGGAGTGACCATGCCAAACGCCGCACCGGGGCGCTGCGACGGGTCCGAAATCTCCGGCGCACCGGCGATCGTAAAGGGCATTCCAAACCCCGCTCCTTCGAGCGGCAAACCAGTTGAAGTCGAAGCATTGAGCACGCCGGGAACGGCCTTGATGTGCTCCAGCATCTGCCGGTAATAAGCCGCGATCTGCGCCGGATCCTTTGGCCGCGCATCAGGTACGGGCAGGAAAAATGTCTGGATATGAACCGTGTCCACACCCAGGTCGACCTGCGTCAGATTCCAGAAGCTGTGAATAGCAAGGCCGGCGCCCGTGAGCAACGTAAGCGCCAGGGCAAACTCGCCAATCACCAGAATGCGCCGAAGCTGCTTGCGCGAAGAGCTCGTGCCGGTGCGGCTGCCTTCCTTGAGCGCCTCGCCGGGATCGATACGCGTCGCATACCACGCAGGCGCACAGCCAAAGAGCACTCCAGCAATCGCAGAAGCGGCAAAGGAGAAAAGCAGCACCGGAAGATTGAGAGTGAGATCTGCCTCCGATGGCAGCGTTCCCTGCGGCATGATGGCCACCAGCCCCAGCAGACTGAGCACGCCAACGCCAACACCCAACACCCCGCCCATCAAAGCCAAGAGCAGATTCTCGATCAGGAACTGCGCAAAGATGTCGCGGCGCGAGGCGCCAAGTGAAATGCGCACCGCCACTTCCTTGCTTCGCGCGCTGCCCCTGGTCAGCAGCAGATTGGCCACATTGACACAGGCGATCAACAGCACAAATCCGACCGCACCGAGCAGGTACCAGAGCGTCTGGATACGCTCCTTGGGCAGGAAGTCATTCTTCAGCGGTTCAACATACGAGTCCCATCCCTTGTCGCTTTTGGGATAGGCTTTGGCGATATTTGCCGTTACGCTGTCCATGTTGGACTGCGCCTGCTTGATCGTGACTCCCGGCTTGAGCCTGCCCATCACCAGCAGCCAGTGAAAATCATGATTCAACTGCTCAGGCTTGAAGACCAAAGGAACAACCAGATTCTGATCGAGCCGATCCGGCTGACCCGGCGCCATAACTCCTACAACCGTGTACGGCTCTCCATCAATCTTGATCTGCTTGCCGATGATGTTTGGATCGGAGCCAAGCCGCTTCCAGAGCTTGTTCAGCAGAACGACGACATGCTCCTTTCCCAGCGCGCCCTCTTCAGGAAGAAAGTCGCGGCCAAGCTGAAACTTCACCCCCATCATCTGATACATGCCGGGCGTAGTTCGCTGGCCCTCGACGTACTCGGGCTTGTCCTTGGTGGCGAGGTTAAAGCTGCCACCGGTCCAGGCATTCAAAGCGGAGAAGGCAGTGCTCTGTTTTCTCCAGTCATCAAAATCGCCCGCCGAGACTCCGTTGTGAAACGTCTGAATCTTCGACCACACCATCACCAGTTGATCCGGCTCAGGATAAGGCAACGGTGCGAGCAACGTTGCGTAGACAACGGTGAAGATAGCCGTGTTCGCCCCGATGCCCAGCGCCAGCGTGAGCAAGGCCGTGATCGTAAATCCCGGCGACTTGCGCAACTGGCGCAGAGCGTAACGAAGGTTTTGAAGAAGATTGGCCATCACCATTTCCCCCAACTGGCGAATTCAATCCGCTGAATTCGCCCACGAACAGACGTAATTCCGGAGTTAGATTTCAGCGAGCAACTGGTTCAACTCTCCCTCGGCAACAACCTTGCCGTCGAAGAGATGAATCTGCCGTTCCGCATGCGCAGCAAAGCGAGGATCGTGAGTCACCATGCAGATTGTCGCGCCCTCCGCGTGCAGCTCCTGCAACAGCGTCATCACGGCTTCACCGTTCTTTGAATCCAGGTTGCCGGTAGGCTCGTCAGCCAGCAGGATCGAAGGCGAACCAGCCAGCGCGCGGGCCACAGCGACACGCTGCTGCTGACCGCCCGAGAGCTGTGCCGGATAGTGCCGCATGCGGTGCGCCATGTTGACGCGCTCCAGCGACTCCTGCACCTTCTTCTTGCGTTCAGCAGAGGGCATGCCCGTTCGGTAGGTGAGCGGCAACTCAACGTTCTCGGCAACGGTAAGATCGCCGATCAGGTTGAAGCTCTGGAAGATGAAGCCAATCTCCTGATTGCGAATGCGCGAGCGGTCCGCGAAGTTCAGGTTCGCGACCTCTTTGCTGTTCAGGGTATAGCGGCCGCCGGTGGGTGTATCGAGCAGTCCGATGATCGACAGCAGCGTCGACTTGCCGCAGCCCGATGGGCCGGACATGGCGACGTATTCGCCGCGAGCGATGCTCAGGTGCACGCCGGAGAGAGCGTGGGTCTCGATCTCGTCCGTGTAGAAGACTTTCGTCATTTGCTCAATTTCGATGATCGTGTGGTTGCCGTTAACGCTCATTCTCTTGGTTCCTCTCTCTCGTATGCCTTGGGCTTTTTGCCCTATTCAAGGCGAATTTTGTCAGTGTTATCCTGCCTGCTCATGTCCGACAGGATGACGGTATCGCCAGCCTGCAATCCTTCGAGTACCTGAATGCTGTTCACCGAAGCGCGCCCGACCTTGACCGGGACCCGCACGGCTGTCTTGCCGTCTGCACCGAGCTTGAACAAGCTGATGGTGCTGTTCTCATTGCCGAAGGCTGGCCGCCCGACGGAGAGCACATCCGTCAGCCGGTCCAGATCGATCACTCCATCGACGCTGAGGTCAGGACGCGCCCCTTGAGGAAGCGCCCCTTCCAGCTCTACGTCAACCGTGACCGTTCCGTTCAATACCCCAGGATCAATTCTGCTGACCTTGCCCGGAATGATGCCGTTGTGGGTATCCACCTCAGAGGGCTGGCCGATCTGAATATCGCGCGCCTGGGTCTCGGCGATCTTCAGGCTGGCCTTGAGCTTGTCGGTCTGAATAACCTCGGCTACCGAAGTGCCGACGGCCACATGCTGGCCCACCTGCAGCGGAACGGGAAGCGCGACCAGCACCCCGGCGATACCGGCTTTCACCTGCAGCGCCTGCTCCTGTTTTTCGTAGAGGTTGAGCAGCGCGTGTGCCTGATCGATTTTTGTCTGAGAAGACGCAAGCTGTATCTCGATCGCCTTGGTGTTCACCTCGATCTGCTGCTGGCTGAGCTGGTGCTGCGTGGTGAGCTGATCGGCATCGTTTTTGGACTTGTTGTACGTCAGGCCCGAGATAACGCCGAGCTCAAAGAGCTGCTTGTCGGTCTGCGCCTGCAACTGGTCCTGCGTATAGGTGGAATTCACCGCAGCCGCCGCAGTCTTCTTGTCCATGAGGGCGCTTTGCAGCGTAGCCTGCATGTTCTTGTAGTCAGCCTGCGCGCCCTTCAATGCCAACTGGGCATCAAGCAGCTTCTGCTGCAGTTGCGGATCGGCAAGATCCAGCAGAATCGTGTCCGGCGTAACCTTGGTGCCCGGCAGAACCCTGATCTTGATCACCGTGGCGTCAGTCTGCGCAGGAATGAGCTGAATGCTCTCCTCACGCGGCACCAGCGTACCCGGCCCACGCACCTGACGCAGCATCGGGCCGCGCTTGACGGTGTCTGTCCAGACCGTCGCGCGGTCAACTGTTGGAGAAGCTGGCTTGAGCCGGGTCACAAAAAACGCAATCGCGGCAACAACCACTACCACTGCGCCTCCCATGATCCACTGCTGACGTTTTTTCTTCTTCTTGATGTCGGGTCTTGAGATATCCATCGCGCGAAGATATCTGCACGTGGGTGGCCAACACAGGTCACGTCTTATCAATCACTTAGGGGGAGAGTGCGGGTTCTCGTTGTCCGGGTGCGGATTGAACTGTCCATTTCCGAACACATCCGGACGGCTGCCTGCAGCTTCTGCATTCCGCTCCCTCGCAGTCAAACCACTCTGGTGCTTACGTCCATCTTGACAATTTATAAATCTTGCGGTATCGTGCGCGTGCTTTTAAATCCTGCAGTATGGGGAGATTAAGTATGGCCGCAAAAATCACATTAGACGGAAAAATCGATGACAAGCCAATGCCGGCAGCCCTCAAAACAAAGGTAGAGAGTGCCTTGAAGAGCTCTCTGGAAAGTGAACTCAAAGTCGGCGGTATCGTCCCGACCCATCACTTCAGCGTTACGCACTTCAGCATCGTGTACGACCAGGCTTAGCAGAGCAGGCCCAGACTCCTTCCCGGAATCCACGACTAAGATATCCCTGCCCTAAGGGAGCGCGGGCGAAAATCTGTTCTCAATCTGAGCCGTTTGCCATGCGGGGGAAGTTGCATGCGCGAGGTTCCACATCCCGAGGGGCTGAGGTATGTCACCCAGGCCATCCTTAAGGTAGCCTCGCGCTGCAACCTCAACTGCTCGTATTGCTACATCTATAACAAGGCCGATTCCACCTGGAAAATGCGGCCTGCACTTATGTCCGGCGAGGTCTTTGACACCGCGCTCGAGCGCATCTGCGAGCAATGCCGCGCCACAGGCCAGGATCGATTCCGCATCGCCTTCCACGGAGGAGAACCCTGCCTCATCGGTCCGGAAACCTTCGATGCATGGTGCGGAAAGGCGCGCTCCGTCGTGGGCTCGCTCGCAAACGTCAGCCTGATCATTCAGACCAACGGAACGCTGCTCGATTCGCAGTGGATCGATTCCCTGCTGCGTCACCGCGTAGATGTAGGCATCAGCATGGACGGCCCCAGAGAGATTCACGACGCAGCCAGAGTAGATCACCTGCAACAGGGCTCCTACGAACGGGTAGTGCGTGGGCTGAGGCTCTTGCAGCAGGCCAAGGTGCCCCACGGCGTCGGCTGCGTCATTCCTCTCGGCGCCGATCCCCTCGAGGTGCATCGCCATTTCATCGAACTCGGTTGTACGCAGATTAGCTACCTCATGCCGCACTTCACGCACGACACAATCGGTCCAATCCGGCAGCGTTACGGCGCCACACCTTGCGCGGATTTCCTGATCCCGATCTTCGACAACTGGTGGTTTGAGAGCACCATGGAGGTCCAGGTAAACGACCTCAAGAATATGGCGCGCGTCATCATGGGAGGAAGAAGCCACAGCGAAGGCATCGGCAACGATCCTCCCGGTTATGTCTTCATCGAGCCCGACGGTGAAATGGAAGGGCTCGACAATCTGCGTGCCTGCGTTGACGGGCTTTCACGCATCAAGCTCAATATCCGCAGCTCAAATTTCTTTGACCTGTTATGCACCGAGACAATGCATTCACTGGCCATCTTCGAAGGCATGCCGCTTTCGCAAACCTGCCGCAATTGTCCCGAAGGCCAGACATGCGGCGGCGGATATCTTCCCCACAGGTATTCAAGCGCAAGAGGCTTCGACAACCCAAGTGTCTGGTGCGCTGATTTACTCAAGCTCTTCACCCACATACGATCGAGAATGGGAGTGAGCATTGAAGAAACAAATCAACGCCGCCAATCCCTTGCAACAATACGTCTTCAGAATCTGGATGTAGTGGGCACAAACGTTTTTTGAGGCTGAACGATATGGCCGGGGAAACTCGCAAGGAGAGGCTCCGCACGATCCTCCGGCAGACACTCGCCAAACAGTTGCAATCTGAATCCGAACCACGCCACCCAGACAGCCGCGCGTGGTGTTTCCCCGGTCCGTGGGGAGCATTCTTCGATGAAAGAAGCGCATGGAATAGCGCGACGCGACTCAATCCCGACCTCTACAAAGAATTGATCGGCACATTCGATGAAAACCAGATCCGGGAGATACTGCTGGCAGCAGCGGACATCAAGATATCCCGCACCACTCTGACCGATGGCAAGATTGAGATACTGCAGGCGATAGCCGAGAAACATCGATTTCAAATCGTCGCCAGCGCAGATCGATGGATACTTCGCGCCGATCGCGGGAAAGGCGGCTGGGCCAATCGAAAAGAGCGGCTGGCCGAACCAGGCGAGCCCGGCGGCGTGCGCAACGTCTACATTGCATCCGCCACAACCCTGGCTGAGACAGGCAGGCTGCTCGACCAGGCAGGCGAAGACGATCTCTTCGGGGCATTATTGGGCATTCCGCTCTGCTGTCGCGAAGCCTTCGACCGAAGCAAGGCGCACGCGGCAAGAGAACAATTTGACTTCGTGCCATACGTGCTCGATAACACACCAGGAGACATGCCTTACGACTGGCGTCTCAACTACACTGCGCAGTATTTCGGATCATCGTTGTTGAGTTTCTTCCCATGCTCATTCCGTTGTCCAACCGCCGCCGCAATCGTTGACAGCACCGCCGCCATGCTCAGTCATTGCGACTATACGTGGGCAAGCAGATCAGTCGAGTTGCATAAAACAAATATCCTCTACACCGAGACTCGCGGATTGCATCTCTTCCGCGCACCCCTCCGCAACGGTCAGATCAGCTATAGCCCCCGCGACCTACAGTCGAGTGAACCAACGGAACTTGCTCATCTACTCCAGCAAGGCGACCGCCTTAAGGTCGGCGGCAAGCACTCCGCGCAAATCTATCGAGGCCCAACGAAGATAGGAGACGTAACTGGCGCAGGCACCTGCATGTGCGTCTTCTATTAACGTCAGCCAAAATGCCGGCGATGGCTCGACTTACTTGATGAGGCCGCAGATCAATCCCAGCGGATTCGCCCGCCGGGCAGGTCTCCGGAGAAATGCCACCGCGATTTCACCGCATAGAAAAATCCTCCATTCCGGAAACTGGGTCGTTCCCGGAATAGAGGATCGGTCAAGTCCCGTTCCGGCCTGTAAGGGTCCGGAACAGAAATCTGAAGATGGAGTTACCGCTGAACCACTACGTTCAGGTTCATCTGCACCCCGATGGGCTGGTTATTCAGCGTCGCGGGACGGAAGTGGGACTGCAAAACACCGTTCACAACATAGGCATCCACAATCGGATTCACAGACTGGACCACGCGCACACTCTGCGCATTGCCCTTGTCGTCAACATAAAGCGAAAGAACCACCTTGCCCTGGCTGCCCACATACACGCCCAGAGCATCGGCCGGAATGCGGATATTGGTGTTGCTGAGAATTTCAGGTTGGATCAGCCCGGTGCTGACAGTATTGGTAGCGGGAGCATCGGACTTCGGCTGGCTTGCAAAAGCAGATGCGGCACAAAGAATCGGGGAGAGAAGAAGGCTTGCTACAAGAGTAGAACGCATAGTTTTTCCTCCGAATGAATAGAAGTACCCATCACCATTTTGGTGCGATGTTGGTACGTTTGTCAAACTATTTAAGTAACATCAATTGCTTCAATTACTTGCGACGGAACATGGCTTTGATTGGACAATCATTAGTTCCACAATCTGGCACGAGTGTTTAGGAGATCCACTGCAAGGCACACGAGCGCGGACTGCCGCGGCACTCCTCTAAAGCCCTTGGATCACAAAGTTTTGTGGACTCTACGGACCTGCTGTTATGCCTGTTGTTCTCTTATCTAACGAATATTTCGTCATCCTCGGCGGAGCGACTTTGTTCCTTAATCTCAACGGAACCAACCACCTCTACTGCTCATCCTTGTAAATCCCCACCTGCGCCGTCCCGCCTTCAACAAGCCGTGCGCGAAACATCCCCGGAGTATTAAAGCTCCACGCAAGCTGCCCATCCGGAGTAAGTGCGACGATGCCTCCGTCGCCCTTAATCGCGCCCAATTCCTTCTGCACCACCTCGTCGGCAGCAGCCTGTAGCGGCATGCCTTTGTACTGCACCAGCGCGCAGATAGTCCGCGCGACAGTCATGCGAATAAAGTATTCGCCGGTGCCCGTAGCCGAGACTGCGCAGGATTGGTTGGAGGCATAAGTCCCGGCGCCGATAATAGGCGAGTCGCCGACGCGATTCCAGCTCTTGCCCGTAATGCCGCCCGTCGATGTGCCTGCAGCAATGTTGCCGTTACGATCGAGCGCGACCACTCCCACGGTTCCAAACTTATGGTTATCCGGAGATTCGAAAAACTCCGCGCCCGACAACGCAGCCTTTGGCGGCGCAGGCGCTCCCGCAGGCCGCGGGGGAATAGGCTTACCCTGCTTCTTCAGCTCATCCACCAGCGCCTGCCACCGTCGCTCAGTAAAGAAGAAACTCGGTGGCACCTGCTCGAGGTGAACGCTCGCCGCGAAAGCATCTGCGCCCGAGCCGATCAGCATCACGTGCGGAGACTTCTCCATAACTGCACGCGCCAGTGAGATAGGGTGCCGCGTCCTCTGAACATCGGCCACAGCTCCCGCCTTCATCGCCTTCCCATCCATGATCGCTGCATCGAGTTGGTTGGTCCCATCAGCCGCGAATACAGCGCCACGGCCAGCATTGAAAAGAGGATTGTCCTCAAGAAGTTTGATAGCCGCCTCCACCGCATCAAGCGACGATCCACCCTTGTCCAGCACTCCCGCCGCTGCGTTAATAGCTTCAGTAAGGCCGACACGATACTGCGCCTCCGCTTCAGGAGTCATCGAAGAACGCTCGATCACACCCGCGCCTCCATGCAGCACGATGGCCCATTTATGCGGAGTTACCTCAGAAGACTTAGCCGTCTGTTCAGCAGATTGCGCCATTGCCGATTGAGTTAGATCGAGAGCGACTCCAAAGACGATAAGACTCATTGAAAGTGGCCGAGCAACACGCTGGCAGGCAGCGAATAGACGCACAGCAGAAATCATCACAACTCCTCGAAGCGCGCCGCCCTCGAACTACAAGCGGCGAAATTACTTGCGATAAACGATGCCGTCTTTCATCACGAAGCTAACCGATTTGAGCACAGAGATATTCTCAAGCGGATTGCCAGGCACAGCGATGATGTCGGCGAAGTAGCCACGCTTGAGCTCGCCGATCTTCCCCTCCCAATCAAGCAGCCGCGCGCCGTGGATGAGGTCCGCCTTGAGCACCTCGGCTGGCGTCATGCCGTACTGAACCATCAACTCCATCTCACGAGCCTGCGTGCCATGCGGAAACGGGCCGACATCGGAGCCGACAGCCATCGGCACACCAGCGGCGAGCTGCTTCTTGAACTCGGCAACATGCAGGTTGAGCATGTTGTTTTCCCACTCCGGCAGCGCCGCGTTCTCCGAGTGCTGTGCGAAATACTCTGAGATGGTGAAGGTAGGCACGGCGTAAATCTGCTTTTCCTTCATCAGACGCATCGTTTCATCGCTGAGCTGAAAAGCGTGATCGACGGAGGCAACGCCCGCCTTGACGGCATAGAGCGCGCCCGGCTCGCCTGTGCAGTGGACGCCGACGCGCGTATGCATCCTGCCCGTTTCGGTTACCGCGGCTTCGAGTTCTGCCTGGGTGTACTGGTACGGAGAGACGACCTTTCCATTGATTAACTTGTCGCTGCCGGTCTCGTAGATCTTGATGAAGTCCGCGCCTTCTTTGAGTTGCTGGCGGATAACGGCGACCAGTTCAGTAGCGTTGTTTGCGTAGTCGGCGTTGGAAGGAACGTGCGATGCAGGATTGTAGTGGATCGCGTCCTCATGCCCTCCGAGAATGCTGATCGCATTCCCGCTCATCCTCATGCGCGGACCTGGAATAAGGCCGCTGTCAATGGCTTTGCGAATCGCCGAGTCCGCCGAGCCCGCGCCCTCAGTGCCCATATCGCGCTCGGCAGTGTATCCCGCCATCAGATCGTCGCGCGCCGCAAGCTCCGCCAGGATCGTCCGTTCCGCGACCGATTCAACAATAGTCTGCAGATCCTCCGCCCCCGGATGCAGAAACAGATGCACATGCGCATCGATCAATCCCGGCATAAGCGTCGCGGTGCCAAGATCAATAATCTGCGCGTCCGCAGGATGACTTACCGACTTGCCAGCCTCAGCAATCCTGTTGCCCCGCACCAATACTTCACCGGGACTGATGAGCGCGCCGTTCGCCACATCAAGCAGATGCGCAGCGTGCAGGATGATGGTCTTGTCAGGCGTAGGCGCTTGCGCATAGAGCGTAGTGCCCCCCGCAAAAGCAACCGGGACAGCAAGGAGAGCAACGATCAGAACAGAACGCCGAATCATGGAAGCGATACTAGCACGTAGATTTCGCCGCTCCCGAAACAGATCCTTAGCGCTTCGATTTCGTGGTCATCAGTTCTCGGGCGCGAACAAAGACCTTCAAAAACATCGCCGCAGTAAGAACCCCTGTATTCGTGTTCTGCAGCGAAGGATGATAAGTCCCCATCAGATACATCCCATTCCCCAGCTGAAACTCCACCCCATGCCCAAACTCAATCCCCTTCCGCGAAGCCAGCACCCCCGCCCGCAGCAGATACCCCACAAACGCATCGAAGCCAATCTTCCCCAGGCACACCACAACCCGCACCCGCGGCAGCAAAGCCATCTCCTCATCGAGCCAGTGGGCGCAGTTCCGCTGCTCTTCAGGGGTCGGCTTGTTCGCCGGAGGAGCACACCGAACCGACGCGCTGATCCACATGTCCGTCAACTTGAGCCCGTCATCCCGGCTTTCCGAATTTGGCTGCGAAGCGAAGCCCGCCTCGTACAGCACCGGAAACATGAAATTCCCGGAACCATCCCCAGTGAACGGCCTCCCCGTCCGGTTGGACCCATGCGCCCCCGGCGCAAGCCCAAACACCAGCACCCGCGCCTGCGGATCGCCGAACGAAGGCACCGGCTGCCCCCAGTAGCTCCAGTCGCGCCACTGGCGTCGCCGCACCCGGGCGATCTCCGCGCAATAGGCTCGCAGCCGCGGGCAGGCTTCACAGGTAATGATCTGGGAATTCAATACTTCAAGCGAGGTAGCTGCGGGCATCTGTCTATTGTAGGAAAGCGGGGCCCGGCTGAAGTGTCGTAAAATCAGACCGCTTTTGGAAAACCTTTCCCAGCGTCCATTCGACGACCCGGAACGGTGACGAATCGTACCGCTTTGAGTTCAAACAACACTGAGGACGCATACATGAAGCTCGCCACTCGCGTAATCGCAGGCCCGATCTTAGGATTGACCATGACCTTAGCAACATTGCCTTTTGGTTCGTTCGCCCTCACAGGCCACGCCCAGGGAAAAACCGTCAAGGTAAACGGCGAAGACTCCGTAACGCTCTCGCGCAAGCCCACACCCGGCGCGACTAAACCGGAATTCACCTCAGTAACCGTACTGCCCGGTCGCGCACTGCTGGTGCAGCAGATCACCGCCAACTTCCCCGGCAAGGGCGAAGTGGACGTACTCGCATCGCCCAGCCTCGAAGAGTCCGCCGCCATGCTCAACGACAAGGACACCCCCAACGGCGACCTCGCATATCGCCTCGGCGCGGCCTTCCTCTTCCCCTACCCGAACCGAATTCGCGGGCCGCTCTCCGCCGACGGCAAGACCCTCACCACCGAATGGCAGGGCCACACGATCACCCTGCCTGCAAACAATATCGGCACCAAGCCCGGAGCGGAACGGCACGCCATGCACGGACTGATTCTGAAGAGCAAAGTGGAAGGACTGAGGGTTACGCGTACCGCTGATGGCGGCAGCATAACAGGCGTCATTCGAGGGGACAACTTCGGCGGACATTGGCTCTCGAAGACCGACCTGGTCATCACCGTCACCCTCACTGCGGAAGGCGTCGACGCCTTCATCGTGGCTCACAACGTCGGCACAGAGCCTGAACCGGTTGCCATCGCCTGGCACCCCTACTTCAATCTGCCAAGCGGCGACCGCAAGCAGGTCAAGCTGCATATTCCGGGCAGCCAGATGGCCGTGGTGGACAACTACGACAACGTCTTCCCCACCGGCAAGATCGTTCCCGTCGCAGGAACCCCCTACGACTTCCAGGCTCCCGGCGGCAAAGCGCTCGACGACCAGTTCCTCGACGACAACTTCAGCAAACTCGACGCGAAAGGCGGACCGGTCGTAGTCACCATCACCGATCCGAAAGCAAAGTACGGCGTCAAGATCGAGGGCCTCACCCCAAACATCAAGACCATCCAGGTCTATGCCCCGCCCGCAAAGAACTTCATCGCAGTCGAGCACCAGACCAACTTTGCCGACCCCTTCGGCAAAGAATGGAATGGAATGGACACCGACATGATCACCCTCGCCCCCGGCAAGAGCACCACCTGGCATGTCCGCGTAAAGGTCTTCGTCCCCTAACTGCCGCCCAGCCCGATATCCGTCCACGGAAAGAATCCCCGCCTTTCCGTAAAGGATCTGCTTTTCTTGATATGTTTTGTCATCCTGAACGTAGTGAAGGATCTGCTGTTCAGCGATTTACAAGTGGTCGAATCCTGCCGGTATCCCAAGCGAACTTCAGAGCCACCACACTGAGAGCGTCGCTTCTCATCTCCCGCCCCGCGCTGTCATCGCGACAGCAGGAATTTCCGTCTGCCTCAGCAGATGTCTCCCACAGAATTTCGCTGCCCATGCTGTGACACTCTGACGCTCTCCTCCCCCGCTTCAATGGAGCTCTGCCCAGTCTGCTGGTGGGAGGACGACGGCCAGGATTCCGACGACGCATTCGACGTCCGCGCGACAGTCAACGGAGAACTCAGTCTTCACGAAGCGCGGCTAAACTACCGCCAATTCGGCGCCGCCCATCCGCGATTTGTGCGCTACGTGCGACGACCCGTCCCCCAGGAAGAGTAGCCCGGGCCATCGCACCCCACCCCGAAACCGGCGGCTCGAATGCACCCCAACGGCGCCGCAAGCCGTCCTCCGGTTTGACCGACCCCGCGAACCCTCTTACCATTATGTAGAACGTCCTTTTCCCGCTGTCACAGATTTGCGGAGTGTTCCCCACTTTTTGCCGGGAGCGCCCCACACCGATTGATTCAGATGGGCTTTGAGACGCAAGCATCCTGGAAGGCACAATTTTGAGTTCCGCAGAGACAATCGAAAAGACCCCCAATTCTCCCGACGCCGAAACCTCCCTCCAACCCGTGGAATCGTCGGAAGTCGAAACCAGCGAACATCACGACCATGCCGGGCACGATCATGATGGGCACGACCACGCCGGGCAAGACCACAGCCACGAAGGGCACACCCACGGCCCGGTGTTGAACCCCGAGTGCGTCCGCGAAGTGAAGATCGAAGCCCCCGTCGAGGAAGTCGACAAGGCATTCGCCCGCGTGCTCAAGGAATACAAGAAGTACGCCAAAATCCCCGGTTTCCGCGCCGGCAAGGTTCCCGAGAGCGTCGTAAAGCGCCGGTTTGCCGAGCAGATCAAAAAGGACGTCGTCGAGTCCCTGCTCCCCGAGCGTTTTCAGGCAGCCATCGCAGCTGCCGGAGTCGTTCCCGTATCCCAGCCCCAGTTGACCAACCTGGTTCTTGAAGAGGGCAAAGCTCTCGAAGGCGCCGCCATGTTCGAGGTCGTCCCAGCCTTCTCGCTCGACGGATACCAGGACGTGACGGTGCCCAAGCCCGTCGTCGAAGCCACCGGAGAGACCTTTGAGGCCGAGTTCCAGCAGGAGCTGCGACAGTTGCGTGAGTCGCGCGCCACCGTCGAGCCGGTCGAGGAAGACCGCCCGCTGGTCGACGGCGACTGGGCCCAGATCAGCTATAACGGGCAGGTGCAGGCGGCCGAAGGCGAAACCGCTCCTCCGCTCGCCGGTCAGGACGCCCTGGTCGAGATCGGCGGAACCGAGACCCTTACCGCCTTCACCGAAGCGCTGCGAGGATCCAAGGTCGGCCAGGAGCTCCAGGTTGAAGTCACCTATCCCGCCGACTACACCGAGAACAATCTTGCCGGCAAGACCGTCGCCTACAACGTCGAAGTCAAGGCAATCAAGAAGCGCATCATGCCTGAACTCAACGACGAATTCGCCAAGGAATTGGGCGACTACGATGATATGGCTGCGCTCGAGACTCGCATCCGCGAGCATCTGCTGGCGGGCAAACAGCGCCAGTCCGAGCAGGAAACACGCGAAAAGCTCTTCGCAGCCCTCAACGAGAAGTTCCCCTTCCCCGTGCCCGAATCTTTGGTCCAGCAGCAGGTGGATGCGCGCCTCGATCGCGGCCTCCGCGCGCTCGCAGCGCAGGGGATGAACCCGGATATGATGCGCAAGCTTGACTTCACCCGCCTGCGCGCGGCCCAGCGCGACTCGGCCGTCGGCGAGGTCAAAACCTCGCTTCTGCTTGATCGCATTGCCGATGCCGAAGGCGTTTCCGTCACCGATGAAGAGGTCGATCACGAGATCTACATGGCCGCCCTCCAGCAGCGCGAACCGGTCGAAACTCTCCGCGCCCGTTTGACGGAAGACGGCGGCTTGGCTAGAATCCGGGAACAATTGCGGCGCGAAAAGACTGCCAGCTTGCTTTATCAACGACTTCCGGCGGCATAAGGCGTCGGAGTTTTTCCCGCTTTTTGGGACTTTGTCTTACTTAACTGGAGAAACCCGCACAGTGTTCGGGTAACTCCAGCAATTCAAACTGGAAACATATTCACCGCGGGCCCAGCGAGCCCCGACGCAAAGTGAGAGAATAGCGCAATGGCATTAGTCCCCATGGTTGTCGAGCAGACGAGCCGAGGCGAACGCGCCTACGACATCTATTCGCGTCTGCTTCGCGATAACATCATCTTTCTTGGAACGCCGATTGACGATCAGATTGCCAACCTCATCGTTGCGCAAATGCTGTTTCTTTCCGGCGAAGACCCGGAAAAAGACATTCAGCTTTACATCAACTCTCCCGGCGGCTCGATCACAGCCGGTCTCGCCATTTACGATACGATGCAGTTCATCAAGAACAAAGTCGTGACGTATTGCATCGGCCAGGCGGCCAGCATGGGCGCTTTTCTTCTGCTTTCCGGAACCAAAGGCAAGCGGTTTGCTTTGCCTAACTCGCGTATCCTCATCCACCAGCCCTCCATGGGCGGGTTGAGTGGGCAGGCCACGGACATCGACATTCACGCCCGTGAGATTCTGCGCATTCGCGAAATCACCAACACGCTGATGGCCAAGCACACCGGCCAAAGCCTCGACCGGATTGAACGCGATGTGGAGCGGGACTTTATCATGACCGCTCACCAGGCCAAGGAATATGGCATTATCGACGAAATCATCGAC